>Ga0265300_10001235_pt1 | contig 24615 bp, 41 predicted proteins | sample AusTroGonzalo_MG_FD_193482 | JGI IMG/M metagenome (GOLD analysis project Ga0265300, IMG submission 193482) | Bovine rumen microbial communities from tropical cattle in Woodstock, Queensland, Australia - Gonzalo_03 | ecosystem: Host-associated > Mammals > Digestive system > Stomach > Rumen ...
CAGGGCGGAACCGTCCTCGAACCCGGTGTTGCATTGCCAGAATACGAGTTCAAGAAGTTCGTGACCCTTGTCGAGCGCGGCTTTCCCCTTTCCCACTATGTATTGAGGCTGGACCCGGTCATCCTCTTCGACAAGGACTGTCAGGACAACGTGGTCAAGGTTCTCGACCTATGGCACGACTATCTGAAGGAAAAAGGCGAGAAGGTACGTTGCCGCGTGTCCGTCGTTGACCTCTATCCGCACGTTCTGGAGCGTCTGGACGCCGATGGCCGTATAAAGCCTCTCTGGCGCACGTTCAAGGCTCCTCCGGCAGTCTTCCGCCGTCTGGAGAAGATTCTGGGCGGTTATACCGACACGTTCAGCTTCGAGTGCTGCGCCGAGCAAGACTTGAACGCCGACTACATAGAGCACTGCGGCTGCGCCAGTATGAAGGATATCCAGATCCTTGGACAAGCTACCGGTGAATACGAGAATCCGGACACTCCGCAACGCAAAGGCTGTATGTGCATCGCTAAGAAGCAGATTCTCCGTGGAAAACCCGGTCGCTGCGCCCATAAATGTCTCTACTGTTTCTGGAAGTAAATATGGCTAACTTTATCAAAGAAATCTGGCTCACCGTACTATTCGACCTGAAGTCCGTTTTCAAGGCATTCCCCACCGTGGGCATCACGGTTTGCGGATGCCTCGCGTGCATCGCGATATTCTTCGCGCCGTTCGGAATATCGATTATCTTGGAGGACTGCTTACACTATAACGTGGACACAAGCTGGATGTTTGTCGCGCAGATTATCTGGTGGTTAATCGCTGTACTGGTCTTCCAGACTATTGACCGCATACAGCAAAAGAAGGCCGACTCGGACAAGCCGAAAGTGTATCAGGTGCAGCTGACCTACTCCAGCCACGATTCGGCCTACCAGCACTATTATGGCTACGGACCGACCGACAAGAAGAATATACTGCGCGACTACTTCGTCGACGGCGTTAGGCACATTCTACGCGTCCAGTATTGCATAAACACCGGCACGTTCCTGAAGCACGTACAAGTGTTTGCTTGCCACAAGGACGACTTGTCCGATTTGAAGCTCGGTCTGAAGAATTTGAACACATCGGTAAAGGTCGTTCCGGAAGGCCGCCAGTTGAAAAGCGATTTCGACCTATACTTACTGAAGGACAGCAAGTCGCTTATGGACACGATTAACTCAGGCGACTGGGTGATAGTTATACTTAACCACGGCTTGCTTGCCGGTTATGTAGAAGTAGTTGAGGTTGATAATGTACAACACTAAGCAAGACCGTAGAGAGAAACAGCTCCGCCGTTACTTGAAGGCTCACGACAAGACCATCGGCTTGCCGCACGACCAGAAAAAGAAGGTTCAAGCCGAACTGGACAAGCAGTACAAGGCCGATATCGAGGACTTGCACACTGCCATCCGTATGACCTGTTCGAAGCCCGGTCCGTCGGACAACAGCCGCGCAGCATACCGTCACGAAGTTAATCAGACCAAGGAACGGCTTCTCAAGAAGCCAGAACGCAAGGAACTGCTGGACGAGCTGGATGAGCCTATTCTTCCGGAACAAAGAAATGGAGCGACGATACCCTAAAGTAGCAACGCTTCAGATACGCCTTTACTTCATCGCCGCTGTACAAGTGGCGATATTTTATTTCGGGAACGCCTTTATAATCGTGGCGATATGACCCCATCGGGCATACAAAGGTATTTCCCTTTTCGGTTCCATTTTGTATGACCTTCCAGATATCATTTACGATGTCATCCGGAGTATAGTTGATGTGATGGTAGTATCGGCGGTGGCAACAAGTCGTGAAATACTTGCAAGTCGATTCAATCTTGTAGTAGCCTTTCTGAAACGTCTCGGATATGTCTAACCCTACGGCTGCTCTCAAATATTCGCGCAAGGATTCCGATGTCGTATACTCGTCACCCAATTCGAACACAAAATCACCGCCGTACATATAGTCCACGACGACTTTCAATTCGATTATGTGCGGATTTTTGACCGTCAATTCGTGATCCCTTTGTTTCTTCCTATCTTCTCGCCGGGCTTCCTTCATATAGGCACGAAACTCGGCCACAGCGTCGTGACCGAGCTTCTGCTCTATGAACTTCTCCGCAAGCTTAATATCACCCATACGGCTTGTATTCCTTGACCATCTGTTCGTACTCCGTACCGGAGACATACCGCTTGAAACGGCACAGCCTTATGTTTGACCACGTATCATTTGTTGGCGGATTCATACAGATTACCTTCGGCTCCCATAAATCACCAACTCGCGGATCCCAATAGACAAACGGGAATACTATCACGTCATACGAAACGCCACGATAGTTCTCGCAAGTCAAGATAATCGCGTTTTCGTCTGTCTTAAAGAACTCTTGTTCATCTTCTGGAAATTCAGTCCGTAGAACGTCGTGCCAGCTCGCCGTTTTAGGGAAGTACAAATGAGCATTGTCGCCTTCGTGGGCTTCGCTGCAGAAGCTAACCACGGAACCAGATGCAAAGTACGTTTCGTTCTTGTCTTTTCGATTGAAATACATTACTTGGTTGCCTCGTCCAAATCGTTGATAGCCTTCTGGATGTCGGAACGGCGTACGCAGACCACGTCGTCATCCTCGGACGCGAAGATGTTGACCACGCGACCGTCGTCCAGCTCTACCTTGCACTTGACGCCGACCAACCCCTCTTCGTTGGCCTTCATCTTCTTCAGCAAGTCTTCGGCAACGGTCTTGTAGACCGCATCAATCGGAACGCCGTGGATAACAGTCTGGTTCGGCTTCATTTCAGGAGACCCTTGACACATAAAGTCGAACTTCTCTGGTGTAAGGTCTTTGATGCCAAGAGACTTCTTATATTCGGTAATCGCATCGAGAATGTCACCCATTTTCGCGTCACGATGGATATTTACCGGACGTAGATCGTCGTCGATTTCGGCGGCAACGTGAGCGAAGAAGAAATAGCACTTGTGCTTTGCGTTATAGATATCCAGTGCCTCGTAGTAGGTCGTAGCCTCTATAACCTCAATCGGCGCATCGATACTCGTTTCGGGACATTCCATAAGGCCACCGACACCAAGCCCAACTACAAACAGTCGCTTGGTCGTCAGCTTGGTGTAGTCAGCATACAGCTTGTGTACTCGGAGGATGTAGTCATAGTTGCGAATGCGGACACCCTTTTCCTTGTCCATAACCTCGTACTCGAAGTCTGGAAAATCCGGAACCGGGGCGAACGGCGTAATGCCGATTCCGGCACCGTCGCAGCTGTTGAAATGGGGGTGGACTTGTCCGACCGCGTAGGCGCGGATGTAGTCGATACCCTGCTTTACCTTGTTCACCGCCTCGATAGCGGTTCCAGCCTCGACAATCTGGAGAAGGCACCCGGAGAGGATGTCGTTCCAAGGGAACTGGTTGTTGGAAACTACCATATAGTGAGCCATTCATTACCTCGTTTTTAACGAAATATAGTAATTAACGGTAATGGCCGCAATCACTCGCCGCATTTGTTGAACATACACATCCTAATCGCGGTGTACGCCGTGTCGAATGATTCCTGAATACTCTTCATCTTGTCATTAAGGTTACGCCACATTTCCATATCGGTATGGACAGACAGCGGATTCACTATCAATGACAGCGTCCCACGCTTGGGGGTTATTTCGCCTTGGCCGAAGATGTCCGGATTCTTTATGTAAGGTGGGAACGCGATCTGGTATTCGCCACGGTCTATAAGTTCAGCACTGTACTCACAGACAGCCTTAATCTTTTCGTTATACAGCATACTGTAGTCAGATTCCAGAACCTCGACAATTCGGACGATACGGTAATACGTAACCCACGGATACTGGCCTACGTTTTCGTAACGGTTGCCTTCGTCGCCGTTGACCCAACGACCAGACAGCCTTTCGGAAAGCTGTTCGACGGTCTCGAATCCGGCTGTATCTCTAGCTTCCTCGAACAGCTTCTTGTAATATTCGGCGGTTTCTTCCTTAGAGCCTTGCATCTGCATCATTCGCGCCCGTAGGTGTAGACCCACTCTTCCTTGAGATTCTGGTCAGCGTACAGAAGCTTGAGACCGACCATCCTAGCCGGTGCGCGAATCTCGTCCTTGCAGACGAACCGTCCGTACTCCTTCCACTTTGTACCGCCGACATAGTCGTTCTCGACCCACTGGGTCAACGTGCAACCCATACGGTTGACCGAGATCAAGAAGTCGAGCTTCACGTCGGCGAAAGCAGCCATGGCGAGAACCGCCATAGCAATAAGAAGTTTCTTCATATTATTCTCCTTGTTTTGGCAACCAAGTCTGGTCAATGATAACCGTAGTCGGCTTGTTCATAGCCTTCAGGCGTTCGACGTTGCACTTTACACCGTACGACTCGCCGTTCCATATGGCAATGGCTTCGTCGCACACGTTGCACATCTCCTTGTCCTTCACTTGGTAGAAGTCCTCGCCCTGCTTCCCCTCGGACTGCTTCCACATTGAGACAAAGTTCGGAAATTCGCAACGTCTAGGAGTCTCTGTCGAACAGTAGACCGTAACGTCGGTGAAACCGTTCTTCTTCAAGTATTTCTGGGCAAGGATGTCCACGCCGTAGCAATCCCCCACGATTACACGGACATCTCGCTTCATCAGCTCGTCGAGGCACTTGGTGGCCTCCTCGTTGAGCTTCTTGATTTTGGACGACCCAGATATGAACACTGTGGTCTTCTGCGGTGTTAATTGAATCATTTTGACCTCGTTGCTGACGCCAATATAGCAAAATAATGTTGTAATTGCTATATTTCTTACTAAAAGAGGTTATTATGAGCGCACATTTTCTTCCAGTCAACGAATACGCTCACCTGAAGGTGAAATTCCGATTCGAAAAATATACTGACGATTGTGAATCCTACACACTCCATTTCACGCTGGACGACGGCAAAACTTGGAAAGAAGTCGAACGGTTCACGTATGTAAGTCTTTCCGGAAGACTCGACCCGAAGGATGGATGGGGTCCGAAGCTGATATTCATCGACGAGATAGAGAGAAAGCTCGAAAAATGGAAGAAAAGCATCGTCACCTATTCCGACTTATACAACGAATTTATCGCAGCCGACGTTCATCAATACGAGAAAGCCTTGGCCGAATACGAGGCATACCAAGCCAAGGTTCGGAACAGACCAGCTGTAATCAACGGTTTCTAATGCATATCAAGTTCAACAAAGATTTCCGCGTATTCAAGAAGGACGACGAGATTGACTTCCCGGTCGAACCCTTCAAGATCAACTGGATTGTCGGCGACAACCGTTCCGGAAAGTCTACCATATTGAAGCTGTTCCGCAAGCAAAAGGACAGCCTCAAGGACGTGCTGAACAGGCTCCGCGACGGCTTGTACGCTCAGGACAGCGATATCGAAGGCACTTCCGACATCGCAACCGTGGACGGTATCGACAAGTACGAAAAGATGTTCTTCCTCGACGCAATCAGCGACGACCCGACGAACTTCGTCAACTCCGGTTCAGCCGGTGCATTCGTAGGCTACGGCGGTATGGCGGCTCAGAAAATGAGCAAGGGTCAGAAGGCCGCCGCTATGCTCGGCCAGTTTATGCAGCTCGTTAAAGATGAACTGACGCCGGACGTGTACCAGACGGTTATGGATAGACTGAAGAATTCCGGCGACACAGAGAACTGCTGTGTCGCTCTGATCTGCTTTGACGAGGTCGACGAGGGTATGGACTTGAACGCGCAAATGGCGTTCTTGAAGGTTCTGCACAAAATCCCCATCGTCTATTGCGCGGACATCATCGTAGTGACCCATTCGTTGATGCTCCCTATACTCGACTGCGCCGAGACGGTATTCGATATGAAAACAAGAAGTTCGGTGAGCGTAGATGACTACATATCTCGCCTCACCGGTAAACACATAACCATAAAGGTAGAAGATGAAGAAAAAGTACACTAAACCGCAGATGGAAATTATGGATATGGGAACCGAGCAGCCGCTTCTGTCGGCTTCGTGCGAATCCAATGATCACTGGAAGTGTCCGGAACCTCCTGAAGAAGGTTGCGAAAATTCGTGGTGGTGCGGCAAGTGAGGTGACGGATGTCTGTGCTGCCGTACTACTTCGTTCCGGAAATGGACAATGACCGCCAAGCGACCATCAAGCGCAAGAACGGTCGTGTAACCAACCCGTATAATCCACAATATGTATACTTTATGGACGAGCGAGATGCGCCGGTCGGTGTAAACTACGGATTCGACCGTGAGTTGAATCTATTCCATTGCGAACGTCTCGGAATCGAACAGAACGCGATCAGCATCATCCAGCGTCAGATGGAGCAACGCAACAAGCTGGAAATCAAGGAACTCAAGGCGAAGCACAAGGCGGCTCTCGACCGTAAGCCCAAGATATCCAAGGGAGACCTCAAGTGGTTCTACGATATGGTCCAGAAGGCCATCAAGCACGAGGAGACAATCGTCCAATCCGTAAATCGGATGAGCGAAATCCGTCTTGAGTGCGAGAAGACCCATACCAAGTGGACCGACGAGGCCACACGCGTTCTGGCTAAGCAGCGCAAGTCGGAGGACGAACTCGCCATCGTATTGCACTCCATCAAGGAACAGCTACCCATCTTGGAAGCCGCGCTGGCTCCAGTACCGAAGGAGAAGAAATGTACATCGAAAAAATGAACGTAGGTGAACTCCGCAAGGCTCTCGAAGGCATCCCGGACGACTACTCGATTACCCTCGAATCTGTCGAGGACGGAGTATCTGTCCCGGACGGCGCAGACCGCTTCGGGCCAACCTACAACCACAGCAGATACGAAATCAACTCTCGCATCAGCGAGCTTAAATATGTCGAACGTGACGACGAATGTCGTGACGTAACCATCCAGATGTCCATAGCATTGGAGGAAGCCTAATGCAGTTTACTAGCATCAATATGAACAGCCACGTCTATGTAAAACCGAACGAGAACACATTGTCTTGCGTCGTGAGATACTACCAGCTCGTAGTGTACCCCGGTCGTAGCGATGCCTATAACATCGAAGACGCGAACAGATGGTTCAAGCACAACACCGTTACCATCGACGGAGAGAAGTACCTGAAGATGCAGATCCACGAGTTCTTGAAGGTGTTCACGTCGGCAACCGCCCGTGACTTCTTCAAAAATTCGATCCACTTCGACCCGTCCGAGCTGAAAGGCGGAAACCAGACCAACACCCAGCTGCTGGCCGACATCGAAAACATCCGCAGACACGCCGCGAAGGAAAAGGCCGAACTCGAAAAGAATGCCAACACCAAGCTTCTTACCAGCTTGACCGAGGTCTACGACGACCTAGACCGAGCCTTCTACGGAAGCACTTGGGGCAAGAGTGCTGTCGTGTTCGCCGAAGGAATCCACAAGATTTTCGGCAAGTTCAAGAAGATACTGGCGGACTACGGTCTGGAACAGTATTCCCCCGAACACCACGCCGAGTTCAACCCGGAAGAACACGAGGCAATCTGCTGCACACAGTCACAGCAACCGAGACCAGTTCCGTCTAACTGCTACATTACCGACGTTATGCAGAAAGGTTACAAGGTATTTGGTAAAGTAATCAAGCACGCCAAGGTGGTCGTGTCGAATCTGTAGACATATGCCATACGAAGAATTGCCCGATATGATTCCGGTACCTGTTGACCGGTATGCGCTCATACATAATGACCATTGGTTTACCGACCACTGCTACCAGAGACATTCGGTAAGTATCATTGCCGAAGTACATTATTTTCCGTATAGTGGACATTACGGGATAAAGTTCATCAACGGTATTCAGACATCATGTCCGCTGGACGAACTGCTGACCGCCGAGGTAGTCAAGGACGGTGACCCCGGTACACCCAAATACCGAAAAGAACAACACTTTGGGTGGACATAACCTTTTATAAAACCCACGGAACAAACCGTGGGTTCTTTCATTATATCTTGTTGTACTTGGCGTAGTCTGGATGGATCCAGTACGGGTTATTGCTCACTCGCGGAACCTTGACCAGACAGAAGTCCGAAATGTTAGAGGAGTCATAAGATTCCCAGACTTTAAGCATACCGTCGACTGCAGCTTCCAAACTGGTCGCTACGCTCGGTTCGTAAACGCAAGCGTAGTTGTTTTCATTATCGTCGATACAGCGACCGTACACGAATGTATTCGGGTCATTCTGCGATTCCACCAGCATCACGTCACACGAGCCGTTGTCTGAGTACATATCAGCAACCAAGAACTCGACCTTCTTGTTCTTGGCCTTCTGTTCTTCGCATTTTGCCACGATTGCCTTAACTAGTTCTTCACGTTTCATAAAATCTCCTATGACTATTTAAGCATTTTTACCAGTTCGATTTGTTCCGTCAAGAACTTCCGGAAAGACTCGACCGTAACCTTGTAGTAGTCGGCCTTCGACGAGCGAGCCTTGACCGGTTCGCCCATAAGATTCTTGGTGTACATAGTGTAGGAGAAGCCGCCGTGGTCGAACATCAAGTCGAAACTACAACTCTGTCTCCGTTCGTACTTGATGCGCTGCTTCTCGGTCATAGGACGCCAGAGAACGCCGCAATAGCTCAGTACGGAGGCGAGACCGAACGCCTTTTCGAGACTACCCAGACCCTTGCATATACGGTTCGTAAAGATGCATTCTTTAGGGAACATCTCGTAGACTATTTCGATTGCCATCTCGAACGACATCGGCGGCTTGAACTCAGTAGAAGTGCTGAACTTGATTGCGTGCTGCGGACAGTTCTCGGCGATTTCGCGGATCTCCTTGTCGAACTTCTCGAAACCGTTCTCGCGCATAACACGGACAAAGTCCTCGCGCACTTCGGTATGCAAGTATTTGCTTACGTCCGGTTCAGAACGGAACATATCCTTGCACTTATCGCTGCACATTCCGCATTCACCGCAAATCTTCTCGTTACGGACATTGTGGTCGATCCAGACCTTGGTTATAGGCAAGTCACTCATTTCTTCTCCTCGAACTCGTCCACCTCGCTCTTCTGGTTATCTATAAGCCGATGGATGGCGTCGCAAAGCGTTCTTGTATCTCCCCAGATGCAAGTGTTTGCGATGGCTTCCCACTTGGGAACCGGCTGTCCCTCGTCCATCTGATAGGAACCCTTGTAGGTCTTGATGAAGCGGCGGTCGATTGTCACAAGGTCAAGCAGCTTCTTGGCTATATTGTCCATCGCGTCGGCGTGGTTTGCCATTTCCGCGAGAAGCTGGCGGTATTCGGTTCTGGTCATATGATTTTCCATAGTTCCTCCTAGCATTTCTTCATGTGGTTGATAGGCATAACGACCATTTCCGGGTACTTCTCCAGAATGTTGTCGTACTTGGTGATGCGCGGCGAAGACTCGAACTTGAACTGCTTGCCGCCGATGTTCCTCACGTAGGTAGTACCTTCGAGGATGCGACCCTTGTATTCAAGCGCGTGCGCCTCCGTGTCGAACGCGTGGAGAAGGACTTCGTCGAACCAGTATTCCGGATTCCGCTTGTCCCTGCGGATAGCGTAGAGGCCGAACGGCTTCTTGCAAGGGGTTGGTTCCTTTTTCTTATGTTCTTCAGGGGTCGCGTAGGGGTCTGGACCCAGGAATGCGCTTACCGGGATATCCTTGCCGTCCACGGTGAACTTCTCGCCGTCGAACTCGATCTTGGCGGCGGCCATCATATCTTTCATCGGGACGGTTATGTTCCACCACCATTCGTCGATGATGTCTACCTTGATTTTGCCGTATATCTTGGACGCATACTTGGTCGGACACTTGAACTTCATTGCCATTCGGTCGACCGCGTCCTTGTATATCTTGGACAGCTTTTCTTCCGTTTTGTCGCGACGGTGCGAACTTACTTTTTTCCGGCTGTTTCTGCGAACTTCTGCCAACAAGTTGAGACAGTCGAGAATGATGTCATTTGCGGTCGGTCCGACCCACTCGTCGACAAGCCTCTCGTTTTCCTTGCGGATGGCCTCCTCCTTGCGGATTTCGTCGATTGGACGGCCAAATACGCGGTCAAGGTCGCTCTTGTCGAACTTGCCGTTCTCGTCCAGCCTGAGTTCAAGGTAGATGCCGGGTATGCTGCGGAACATCTCGATACGGTGCTTGATTCGCCAAGCCTCGTGGTCGTAATCATCGTCGCCACAACGGCATACGCCGCTTAAACAGTCACTAAACATAAAAACCTCTCTGCAAATATAGCAAAGAGGTGTTCTTTATGCCACTATGGATTATTTATACCAGCAACGGCGGAAGAACTCCCGGATATCCTCGTCGGTATACTTATCCGCATTGCGGCAGCCGAGGTATTGGTACACCTCTCTCGAATCTTGCATATCCAGACACAAGTCGATAAGCGAGTCGCCATCGTGATTGCCGACCTTCTTCGAACGGATGATGGCGAGCCACTTGTCCAAGAAATCGTCGACCGTCATCTTGCCTTCATAGTGTTCGGCGACATATTCCTCGACGGTCTTGTTGCACGGACAGTAGTCGGCGTTCTTGCGGTAATCGATACAACCTTCGTCGATATTGTCGAACATCAGTTCGAGGTCATAGCTTCTTTGATCACGGTCGTGGTTATCCTTGACCCAGAGGTATGCACAGTTAGCATAGATTTCGTGCATCTTATCTTCGGTAAACTCTTCCGGCCTCAGGGAAACCGGCTTCTTTGGTTCCTCTGGCTTCGGTTCCTCCGGCTTCGGCTTGTTCTCCTCCCACCAGTCGGCGTACTTGCGCTCGAAACGGGGCAGATAGCTTTCCGAGTCGATTTCGGACACGAAGCTCTGCATCAAGGCGAGCTTGTAAGCAAGCTCCTCCTTGGTAAAGTTCATAAGTTCTGTAGGTTTCTTGTAATCGGCCATCCTTAACTCCACGATAGTACGACTTTGTTGTGTTCTGGATTGAGTGTGGTCGGCATCAAGGAGGCATAGTTATCCGGAATCATCCTTATGCGCTCCCTCTGGCAACGCGCCTTGATACACATAAAGTCTTCTAAGTCGCCTTTCATCTCGAACTCGTAAAAGAACAGACCGTTGCGGCTCGCCTCGACGCACTTTGCCATAAGTTCGTCGACCATCTTTGCGCGACCAGACTCCTTGGCCTTTTTATCGAACTCCGCCACGTTGTCCCTGAGCTGCACGTAAAGCGGCCATTGAATGCGGCATTTCCGTCCCAAAAGGAAAAAAATCGCGAGTAACGACGCTACGGATATGATTATCCAGAAAATAAGTTCACCAGTCATCTGCGGTTCTCCATTTGAAGCTTGATTAGCGTTGCTTGTTGATGCTCGATAGTCTGGAGCGTGTTTTCAATGTCGACTAACTGGTTGGACAACCGTCCGAACCAAATCGAGAACAGTATGAACGCGATACCCAGCATTATTACGACTGGGAGCGAATCGAACATACGAGAATCCTTCATAGTTACCCCTTTGTGTACGGTCTGAGTGTGTCGTGGAACAAGGACGCTAGTATAGACCTAACCAGCTCGCTCTGGTCGGTACGGATTGTGTACTCCGAAAAACGGCTGAAATACTTCTGGAAAGAGTGTAAAGTCTTGGTGGAGGACAGGTTGACCGCGAACGACCGCTTGGCCAGTTCGAGGGTGGACGGCGTGTATTTGGTGAACTTCCCCTTCAATTTGCCGTCCGCCGTCAGCACGTACTCATTGTAGAACAGCACGGACACTTGGTTAGCCAGAACATCGCCGATGTTGACCGAGTCGCGGATCGCGTTCATCATATCCGGTATAAGCTTGTCCAGCGCGGCTTGGCGTTCCTTCTTCATCGCCTCGACTGCGGCGTCCTTCGCAATAAGGATTCCCCTAGCCTTGTTTCGGACGGTACGCTCCAACTCGTCAAGAGCTTCGACGACGGAACCGACCCCACTCACAGTCTCGGTAAGGGTCATACCCTCGATTTCGTCCTTTAGCTGGGAAAGACGTTCCTTAAATTCTAGCGGCGTATAGGTCATAGGTAATCCTCGTCGTATTCGTCGGTCTCGGATTCCATCGTTTCCAATGCGGTCGGCGGGTACTGGTTCTTCTTGCGGATCAGAGGCCAGACAATCTTCTCGAAGAACGACCCAGCCATACGGTTCATATCGATGCCGAACTCCTTTTCCTTGCCTGAGCCGATTCCGACGATAGGATAGGCTTCGCGGTGCGACAAGTCGATTTCGTCGCGGAACGAGTCGATCCATACAAGTTCGGAGATATATCCCGGCGGCACGTCCAGGTTTTCGTTGATAATGCCTTGGAAGCAACGCTTGAACTCGATGTACGGAGTGTAGCGGCAGAAGTACAGACGGTAGACAATCCAGTAGCCGCGCCGCTGGATCTTCGCAGTTTCGCGGTGTTCCTTAACCAGCTTGCATACCTCGTCGGTCTCCATTTCCGAAGCGTCGACCAGATGGGTAATCATATCGGAAATCAGTTCCTTCCGCTTCATCTGTTCGACGGCGGCAAAACCGTACCAGTGGACGGAATTGTTCAGCTCCTCAAAATGGGTGGCATAGTAGCCGGTCTTTTCCGGACACAGTATCTTGCACGCCTCGGCGAGGTTTTCGAGCGAAATTGGATTAACTGGATCCATATAACCCCCTACCATTCGTTGGGCGGAACGGCTACCGTTCCGAGCAGTTTCAACCCGTTAGTGACTTCCTCCGGGGTTTCGCCGAAGACTACTGCGGCTCCCCAGTGCTCGCGAGTTCCGGCGCGGTGGAAGACGTGCTTGTAATAGCGGACGTTTCCGCACACGCGGCTTTCTTCCGGTTCCAAGTCCTTGTAGGAGTAGGTCGGAATCAGTTCGGTTCCGGAACCGTACATACGGGCCTTGATTGCCGGGTCGGCCTTGAGGCTGTCGAGGGAATTGAAGTTGACGGTTTCTGGTTCGTGACCCGGATCTACAAAACCGGGATAGTAAAGTCTGAGGTTGGTCATCGGTTCTCCTTAATCCATTCTTGCCACGAGGATATGCTTGCAAGTCGGGCATTCGGTACAGGCGACGTGTCCGGCCACCTTCCCACGGTTTCCGTAGCGGTAGCAGCGGAACTCGTTCACACCAGCCATAAAGCAAGTACGGTCTGTCTTGCAGAGGAATTCGAGACGGCTAGGATGATGTTCCATCTGGTACTTGTCGTCCGGCTTGATTTCCTTGTAGTAGGTTCCGATTTCCTTGATAATCTCGAACAGAATGCTCGGCTTGACGATTTCGTCCGGGTTCTGCGGTTCTGGTTTGGGCAAAAGCTTTGTTTCCATAGTGTCCTCTACTTGGGCAGAAAAGCCCATTCTGCGACGTGATCAATCGGAAGGGTACCGTCAGCACAGGTAATCTGCCATTCGATGTCTCGATGCTCTTCCGTGCCGTTGTTCACCAGAGACGCGGTAGCCCAGTAGGAAGGGTCTCCCTTGGTCCACGGCGTCCCGATTTTCACACGGACGAGAACCGGTCTGTCTAGGCCGATAACGCTGATGTGTTCCGGAACGAACTCGAAGATTGTAATCGCTGTGTTGGTCACGCCTTTCATTTGGAATCTAATATAACAAATTTAAGTCGACTTGTCAATACCTATTTAAACAAAAATACGACCATCATCACGGCAAGCAAGAAACAGCCGCACTGCAGCAGTACGGAAAAGAACCTGAGAACCCATTCGAGGACGATGTGGCGGCGGTAGTAGTGGGCAAGCTGTTCCTTTTCGTACTCGTCCAGAAATTCGGTCTGCTTGTGCCAGTCTTCTCGCTCTTGGCCGACCCGTACCAGCTGATGAAGCCAGTACCGTTCTCGCTCCTCGACGAATTTCTTAAAGTTTCCGTCTAGGATGAAAGTTTCTTTCAGCTTGTCCAGTTCGTACAACTGAAGTCTCGCTTCCCTGACCATTGCATTCCACCGGACTTCCTGTACACGCTGATGGTTGGCGAACCCGGTGAGGTCGAGATTATGACGCATTTCTGTTAAATATTTTGTAGGCATAAGTTAAATATAGCAATTTAGTCGTCAGTAGCATCGGTATACACATCGGACAAGTATACCAGCCGTAAGAACCTATCCAACGAACCGTCTTTCAGCAGCAGATTTACTCGTGGCCACTCCGGATATCCGACAACGAAAGGATTAACCTCCACTATTCCAAAATGAGGATTAAGCTCAAGCTGGAATGAATCTGGATATTTTGCTGGCCATACCGAGACCAGAGAATGAGCGAGACCGGCCTCAATCAATATGCCAAATTGCTTGTTTTGTATGATTTCATACGGTTTCTTGCACCGGAAAGTTACCCTTATGATTTCGGGCGTCTCGTAGAAGATGTCCTTGCTGGTATCGATATGGCGGAAAATGGCTTCCGGATAATACGCTCGTATCGCAACGCAAAACTGTTCTATGGCAGACTGATCTTTCATAACCGAAATATAGCAATTTAGTCGTCAACTTGCTATATTTTGGATATGACCAAAAAGATTCAGAACAAGATGTACATACTCACCGGCGGACTCACCCCGGACGAAACGCTCGAAGGCTTCCGATTTTTCACGATGGCCGGACTCAACCAAGTTCCAAGAGGCCACTGCCACCGCATTAGCGACGAAGCTCTGGAAATAGACCTGACCGGAAAGAATATCGAGTTCGAGAAGTACGAGTACGACCCTTATTGGACTTGCACCAGCGACCTGATGCTCAAAGACCTCAAGCCGACCCGCGTGGCGTTCATCGACGGCAAGTGGCGAAAGCTTGACATCGACCCGTTCGAGGTCGACGAGTACGACTACCTCAAGAAACAGGGTTATTATAACCCGCTCGGCTACGGCGGAGGCTGGTTCAGCAAGGGTAAGTACCCGACCTACAAGGAACTGGCGTTCGAGTATTTCCGTCCAAACGGCTATGCCGGAATCAACCGCGTTCCGGAATACGATGTAAGGACTTGGCAGTACGTAGGCGTGTGGGGAGACAGCCGTCACAACCTGATCAAGATTTTCAACGGTGTTTCCAGCTTCGACATCCAGAAATGGGTCGGCAATATCCGTGTGGAAGACGAAACGGTCATTATCAAGTTCCACGACGACGAATACCGCTTCCACAGCGAAAAGGACGAAGGTTTTATCCGATGGACACGGTTGTGCGTAGAAAGCTACAACGCTGAATACCTCAAATACCCGGAAGATTCGAAGCATCCGGATAGCAACAACCGCGAACATATTCAAATGGCGATGATATGCGAAGAGGCGGTGCAAAAGAAGAAGCCGGACCTGAAGGAGTTCCTTGAAGGTCGAATCGAGCAAGAAATCGAGCACGCCCAAGAGACGTTCCGCCGCGAAATGAGACCTTATCTGAATAAATAAAAACTGGCGAAATAAAAGAGACCGGTCGAATCGACCGGTCTTATTTTTCACTCTATTCTCTATAATTTGAACTGCACGACAGGTCCAAGCGGTGTCAACGCTTCAATAAGCTTGACTAGGTGCTTTCGAGCAGTTTCCATATCGCCATTTTCAGGAGTCATCTTGTCGAGCTGGTATATGATAACCACAGACGATTCGAGCACTTCCTCCTTGAAGTCGTGGTGTATCATCCCGTAGATCCAGCGGATTACGTCATCGGCGTTTGATGTCCTGATGATGTCCAGCGTGTGGGTTTCTTGCAGATGCACGGCATCCACCGGGTCGAACACAAAGACATACTTGTATGCCTTCGTCTGTTCTTGGACATACGCGTCGATATCCGGAACCTTTATGCGCCGATATTGCTCCAAAGTCTTCTCGATTATTTCGCGAATCGCCCGTTCGTTGAAGTCGTCGTTAAACAGACATTCGTGCCGATGGAACTTAGGAATATCCGGCTGGTATGTCTTGTCGCAACGCAATTCGCTCCATATACTGATGTCGCCTTGTTCGCCGAAGTCTGGACACTTTGGCACGTAGTCCGCCGATAGCATAGCCGGTCCTCCGGTATGGGCGGCGTCGATGAATACCATAACCTCGGCATCCTTGAACTGGCGATAACGTCCCAAGTCGTGCTTCTCGACGTGGAGACCGTATTCGTTAGCAAGTTTTTCTAGGTCGATTCTAGCCATAAGGACTCCTTAACAATACGTTGCGAAGAAAAACCGATTCTTGTTCTTCTTGACAAACTCATACATATCCAATAGTTCAAGGTCGTCGTTCAATAGTTTCTTAGCCAATTCGCCATCATCTTGCTTGTAGACCTCGATACGACGACGGACCCGGTCCTCGGTTTCCTTGTGGTACTGTTTCTCGAACATTATGTGATACGCTTCATTTCGGTAGGACATAAGCCAGTCGGCGTGTTCGATTTCGTCCACGTCATTCCACCGAACCATCAAGCTATTGCAGCCATCAACCGGGGCAACTATCTTTTTTGCCCAACCGTGCGCCCAAAGCGAGTATCTGGTCTTATCAACAGTAAAGGTAAAATGGGTATTCATCCACGAGTCGAAACAGCCGTCGATATCCTCGGAAAGCTTCTTAATCGTATTTTTCAACCCGTCGGCCTTCTTTAGCAAACTGTTGTTGATTTGGTACACCGTACAGACGGTTATACCTAACTCTTTATCGAACGAGATGAACCAGTTAGTAAGCGTGACACCTTTAGGCATCATATCTGAATGCGGCTGGTTCATCGACTGCCAAGACGTGTTGTACGCGTTGATCAAATCGGGGAGAACCTTCTTCTGTTCTTCCAACGAGACTGCATCGCAGTCAGGCTGTTCTAGGTTCGTTACAGAAACGTCCCAGAACACTTGAACTGTAGTTGCCTCTAAATTCATGAACTACCCACCGGCTAAAGACCGGTTGGTTTCGATAACCTCCGGTGCAACTGGTTGAATTTCCCGCATCATAGCACCACTGCTTTTTAGGTCGTCAAGACGGTCATCCACAGTTGGGTTCTCCGCAAGGCATAGCGGTCGCAAGACCACGGCTTCCCCGGTTCGCGGGGTACCTTTATTATCTAGTATTCTAAGACCTTCATCGAGTATATTCTTGGCTGCATTCCAGTCCCTATCTATTACGCTACCACAGTCTGGACATATCCACTCTCTTTCACTAAGTTTCAATGTATGGTATCTATGGCCACAGTTGTTGCATAGTTGCGAACTGGGGAAGAACCGTCCTACCTTAACGACCGTACGGTTATGCCATTGAGCTTTGTACTCTATCATCTTAGTTAGTGTACCGAGTGCCTGATTGGCCAACGCGCCAGCAAGACAATGGTTTTTCTGCATTCCCTTTATGTTAAGGTTCTCCATACAGATTACGTCATAGTCACGGACTAACCTGTGCGATACTTGATGAAGGAAGTTTTTCCTTCTGTTACCCAGTTTTTCATAGGCTGCGGCCAGTTGAATACGGACTTTCTCGTATCGATTGCCGCCTTTCTTCGCCTTTGCGAGTTTCCTCTGCAAATGCCTAATCTTTCGTTCCGACTTCTTTTCAAAGTGCGGATTCTTAATTATTTCTCCGTTGGACATCACAATGGACGATTTGATGCCGAGATCGATGCCCACGCATTCGCCGGTATGCAACATCTCCGGTACATCCACATCGCAACAAATCGAGCAATAATAGTCGCCTTTCTTGCTTTTCTTGATTGTCACATTGTAGATTTTAACAATATGTTCGTGTTCGAATGTCTTACCGAAACGGCACTTGACCGCACCAACCTTTGGTAGTACAATGGAATTACCAATAATTAGTTTCTTAATATCCTTATGACACATAGCATTCCGGTAGCTCTGCTTGTCCTTCTTGGACTTGTATCTTGGATATTTGGATTTACCTGTGAAGAAGTTCTGGTATGCTTGGTTCATATCCATATAGGCATTAGCCAGTCCTTGCGAGTCGGCTTCCTTGAGCCATTCCCATTCTTCCTTAAACGACTTCAATTTCGGCTGGAAGGACATCTTGGATTCTTCGTAGATATATGACTTGATTTTAAGGCACTGGTTATACACGAAACGACAGCAACCGAAGGTCTTCGCAAAGAATACCTTCTGCGCCTTGTTCGGATATAGCTTGATTTCTATGCCTTTCTTGACTATCATACGAAAAATCCTACCGGAACTCGCACTTCCGGTAGGACACAATGTACCTAAGTACATCTTAAACTTTCCCACGACGACAAGTGCGAGTTGCCTTCGTATATCAGTTTATATATGTAGCAAATTTTCCGAAAATCGTCAAGCGGCTTTCATCTCACCCACTAAAGATGGGTGAGTTTTCTCGTCGCTATGTTATAAAAAACCTAGCAGAATATCTTGTAACCGATAAAACAGCACAGACCGGCTAACGGAAAGAAGTTGATACCGAAGATGTGCGACCAGTAGAAATTCCAGTCATTGTATTCCGAGTGGCAGTCTCTAACCTCTGGATATACGATAAAAATAAACCAAAAGAATACGACCGGCACCATACCTAGGATGGCGACGCCGACACTTCCCATAATCGACAACAGGTCGACCGATCGGTTAAACTTATCCACCCAGAACAGATAGAACAATCCTACGTACGCAGCAAGCATAGGCCAGAAAACCGATATCCACAATAGATTGTCGCGACGGTCTTCGGCCTTCGAGGGAGGTACCATATAGTCTCTCATTTTTTCTCCAAAAGTAAGTAGGTTACCCATTACCAGTCAGCTTGTCACTAAGCTTTTTGGCCTTCTTGCATCCACAGTCCGATGCGTAGTAGTACAAGACTTGCTTGAAGTCGCGCAATGTAATGAAGTCCCACTCGAAATGCGGCGTGGGCGAGAAATACACCTTGCGCGTCGTGAGGATAGTCTTGCCGGTCTGCGACTTGATGAACTGGTACCGTGTCGTGTAAATCCTGACAAGGTTGTCCTTGAACACGACCTTGTATGGAATCTTGTAACTGGTCTCGTTTCCTTGACGAGTGACTAACACTACACCGTAGGTCGTCTGTGTCAGCGTGGCGGCGATCTTGGACAGGAGGTCGTCCACCGACTTCTTCGGAAGGTCACGGTCCCAATACCAGTTCCATTGGCCGTAATACTCCTTCGACTTGTACTTCAGCACAGACTTCGGAAACCTGTACTTGTACACCGGAACCGAGACTGCGGTCACGGTACGGTAGAATTCGAGTTTGCTCTGTTTACGCATAGGCTAGTCTTCGAACACGATGGCCAGACAGTCTCCGCCGAGAAGCGGGATATTGACCAGATTAGCTTCGGTCACGCACGGATAGATGCTGTAGCCGCCGCGCTTCTTTTTCTTCGCGACGACGACCTTGGTAATGCCTTCGATTGCTACGTTCGGAACCTTGTCCTTGATTGCCTTTTTCAGTTCTTCTACGTTCATATAGTCCTCTTTTGTTGATTTGTTTTAAATATAGCAACGAATTCCGAAAATCAACCTCGGTTTTCGAAAAATGACCGCGATTTTCAAAAATCCGACGGAGATATAAACTTCGATTACGAAACAACCGAGGAAACTATGTCATATAGAGGAATAGAAAACCTGAAATCCGCCGACGAAGTAGTCGAACTCACACAAGAGCAGCGGAACACGCTCAAGCTCTGCCAAAACGACCCCTACCTGTTCATCACTTCATTCGTGCAAACGCCTTCCAAGGACGGCACCAACATATTGAAACCCAGCCCCAGACAGCGAGCCGAGCTGGAAGTTCTGCAGAACCAGCGGTTCATCAAGTCGGACTGGTACAGACAGTCCGGCTACACGACCATCGTGCTCTCCTATTTCCTTTGGAAGGCGATGTTCACGCCCAATCTGGTACTGACCTACTGCGCACCCAAGAAGGCTCAGGCGTACGCCGAGTTCGAGATGCACATCCGACAGGCCATCATCAGGCTCCCCTACGCCATCCAGCCCGGCGTCAAGACTTGGACGGAACACACAGTCACCTTCAAGAACGGAAGCTCCATCCTAGCGCGTCCGGCAGACCAGAAAAGCATATCCGGGTTCGCGTCCGACTACCTTTTCATCGACGAGTTCGGCTGGCTGACCGACAAGAAGATGCTGGAACTTACCCAGTCGGAGTTCGTGGGTATAAAGAACCGCGCACGTTCCCACCTCGTCCTTGCCAACGCCCAGATATTCGGCGCACATTCAGAGGCCAACACCCTGTACTGGAAGAACTGCGACATACCGTTCTACGCCTCCGTCAACACTTGGCGTGCCACAACCAAGGAGGAAGAGGCGTTCGAACAGAATATGAGGAAGTATATGGGCGACAAGGAGTTCGAGGCCGAATACGTCGGCACAAAGGAAGACCCCGAAAAGAAGAAGCTGTTCTGGGCGGAGAAAATAGACAGCCTTCCGGACCTCGTGAAGAAGAACCACTGGAAGGCCACTTTCCATAGCCAGAAGGCCGACTGGACGTGGATCCAGGACAATATGGCCGTGACATCTTTCGTCAACAGCCAAGTCGAGTTCAACGGCTACCGCTACCCCGGCGTGATTCTCGGCGTCTCCGAGTACGAGGGACACCCGGTCAGCGGAATGGACTTGGGCGGACTGGTCAACGTCGACATCGAGTATTTCGACTGGAAGTACGGCAAGTCGGCTGGCAAGGTGAGGTACAAGTGCCTAGCACTGCCTTCTATGGTCGAGGCCGCATCGCTGGACTACAAGGAATCCGACCACAAGCCGATGACCAGCACGATAAAGCTGATAGTGGTGGAACGGTTAGGTTTAACCTACGAGAAGGCCGATGTCCCGGAAACAACTTACGAGGAAATCTGCCACTACCGTTGCATCAGCAACTGCAGGGAGTCGATATCGACTTGGCTGGAAACCAACGTCAAGCTATAGGACTCACTTGCGGTCGGTGCATTCGTAGTGGAACTTCTGCTGCAGAAGCTTCAATTCGTAGTTCAGGCTGTCGATCTGGTGCCTCTGTCGGTCGTTAACGACACGTAGGCACTTGTTGTTGTCTTCAATAACGTCGCCACGGCAACCGTTCTCAATAGTAGGTTCCGTGCAGCCTACGAACAAGATGCCCAAAATCGAAATAGCTATCAGCTTCTTCATACTTACCACCTAGATGCGCAATAATACGCCAAGTTCTTGTAGCTCAACTGTCCGCTCTCCGAGACGACCTCGCGGCCTTTCTCGGTACGCTTGGCCATCTTGCGACATTCCCAGCGGATGGTCTTTCCGAAGATGCTGGTATCGAACCAGCAGTAACCGTTCGTCTCCCCTGCGGAGAAGTAGTGTACCAGAGTGTCCTTGGTAGCCGGGTTCCATACCGTGAACTGGTGACAGGTACCAGATTCGGCAAGGCCGTAGCCAGCCAGTAGACAGACGAGAATCAGTAGAGTCTTCATAATAGTAAATTTCGCGCTTATCCGCGCTTTTCCTTCTTGAGTTCCGTAGAAATTCCGGTCAGACGCACGACAACGGATTTTTCGCAATTCCAGCACTTCGCTACGATCTTGGAATGGTTATCGAACATCTCGCGCAACGGATATGCGTGGGTTCCTCGTGCGTTGCAGTGCGGACACTCCCAAGTGATTTCAGCCGTGATAGGAAAGGTCACTTGCATTGCCTTGACTTTAAGCATTCCAGCACCGATTCCCGGATTCCTCCGGGTTTTCTCAGTATCTCGCATATTTTCAATAGTCATACCACAATTATAGCAATCCGATATGGACAGCGCAATAGCCAATTGCTATATTTTGAATATGACAGCTGACGAAGCCAGAAGCCAGAGGTTAATATGAGTTCTAGTTACGAACAATACTGGGCAGCGTGCGACCCGTACGACGCGTTCTTGTCCAAAGAAGAAAAGGAAAAGCACGAGACAGAAGTCTTGGCAAACCATCCGGAATATTTAGAACGGCTGAATAGTTCAGACAACACTAGAGATGATTAGCAACTATGTCGGTTTCTTGCCATTTAACCAAAACAATAGGGGCATCCAGCGTCGACACTGGATGCTCCCATGACATACACATCCTTGGTAATAAGGAGAGCGGGATGTCGGCCAATAATTTGGTAATTGGCTAACCTCCGTGCATAACATTCACGGTGACGGGCCGACTACCTTTAACGAGCTGTTTCGGCCTCGTCTTAATTCCGGACAGATGTCAACCGCTTTTGACATCCTACCAGACTCTTTGCTCGACGGCTTCCAGAGAACCACCAATGGAGCCTGTACCGAAAATATAGCAAAGTCCGTGCTATTTTGCCAACTAGTTGCTAAATTTTGGCAACTTGTTGCTATATTTTCGGTATGTACTCATTTATTGTCGAACATCTGGGCGAAGAAGGCACTTGGTGGCTGGTTCTGTGCATAATCGAGCTGTCGATATTCTGCTTCTTCGAGCTGTTCTCGATCTTCTTCGCGACAGCCGACGACGGCGTCACTCCGACCCCGAAGGCATTCAGGAACTACCAGATATTCGTGATAATCGTCGTGGCCGTCTCGGCCATATTCTTCATCGCTTGCCGGTACTGGTAGTAGCCAGCTTCAGCCGCATACCACGGCTTGCCGAACCGACGAGGTCGGCCTCGAACTCGTGGCCTATGGGGTAGCCGTATGAACTCTTGTCGTCCCAAGCGTAATGAACCTTGTAAAGGAACACGGTGGCGTAGTACGTGCCGTCGGCCTTGCGGTGAACGGTCAGTCCGAGGCTGCTGTAGTAGCTGTAGTCTCGGTTATGATTATCCAGTATGCACTGTGTGTCCGCGTCCCGCCAATGGTATTTCCCGATGTAGAAGATGCACTTGACGCCTACATTGGCCTCGTTTCCGTTCCATTTGCTGGAATCGTTCAGATCGTCGGTATATCTGAGATTGAGGTAGAAATCGTAGAACCGTACGTTCGGAACCTTCAGGAACACCTTGTCCTTGGTTATCCTGACCCGTAAATCCCTCAAGGCGTCGATTATACGCTTCTTGCGTGCCGAATCCTTGTTGACTTGCGCCGTGCATTCGGCCAGACCGACGACTCCGGCTCCCAGATACGCTACGTTCGGCCAGTACCGGTTCAGCTTGTCCCGGCGGGTCTTCCTTTCAGGTGGTATAAAACGTGGGTCTCTTTTCATATCTTGAAAGATAGGAAATGCCGGTTTGAAGTGCAAATTACGGTCATCGCTCCGTATTTGGGAGATTATAAACTGATTGGTATGGTACAGAAGAAGTATTTCACAGAAGTCGTCTTGCTCACCAAGACATACAATCTCCAAGATTTCAAGGACTGGCTCCACTGGCACTTGAATATCATTGGGTTCCAACACGCACACATCTTCGATAACGAAAGCTCAGTAGACATTAAGAGCGTATGTGACTCATACGGCGGTCGCGTGACCTATGAGCGTATCAAGGGTTGGCCAAACCAGTATGCTCTGTACAACCGCTACATCAACAACGAAAGTCCGGCTTGGTGGGTTCTGCCTATCGACGACGACGAGTTCCTTTATGTTAGCGACAAGTATAAGAATAATGTGAACGTGTTTTTACTGGCGAACAACAAGGCACATCCAGATTGGTGTAAGGTTTGCGTCGGTTGGCGGAATATGTTTCCCTTAAAATTTACTGAGAAACGAACCAATCCACATCTGATATTAAATGCGACTGGATGGGGTGACGATTGTTGTGCAAGATGGCAAGCTGGTAATAAACCAGTTAAAACTTTCGTTAATACTGTATACACTTATGACTGGTCTGATCGTGATAATCAGCATCGTACACATAATCCATTTGTGTGTGGGGTTGACCAGCCGGGCTATACAGTAAATGGCGAACCTATCGCTGGTTCGTGGCAATCACATAATACTTTTGGTGATGATGATTTGATCCTATTTCATTATCAATATAAAACAGAATCTGAATGGATATATAAATGTTATCACCGAGTTTCGGCTGGGGCAAAAACATTTAATAAATGTGTTCCGGATAGATATAGATTGTTGTATCGTTATGCACCCAAAGAAGACTGTAGGATGAAAAATTTATGGCAGAGTCATCAATAAACATAATATCGAATAATTGTGTTGGCGGATTTATTTATCGAGATATATTATGCGAATCGTATAAAAATCCATTTATTTGGACGCTGTTTGATGATAAGCCGTTTGTTTCGATGATTAAAAATTTTGATCATATAAATTTTCGACGATATACAATTCGTAAGCAAAGTAATAACTGGAACATCCATAACGATTTTGATACTATAATTGATGATGTATATCGAGTGCATAACATTCATATGTACTTTGATCAGTATGCACGAATACCGATGTCAGCAAATGGAGCACCTCCAGCTGAAAGACATCTTTGGACAACCGGAGTTCGATATGCAAAAATTTGGGAATACATTAGCGACTGTTATAAAAAACGAGTTCACCGAATGTTTCAAACCACATCTAAATTAGTGGTTTGGTGGAGCAAATATTCTGAATTATCTACCACAATCGAGCTATTAGACATAGTTACTCAACTCAATTTAGCTGCTATTATCTTTGATAATCGAGTCGAGTCGAGTCGAGTCGAGTCGAGTCGAGTCGAGTCGAGTCGAGTAAAAATATTACCATATCCGCTTGATATTGATAGGCCGCAATTACTGATTCAATTATATCGAGATGATATAAAACAAGTAT
>Ga0265300_10001237_pt1 | contig 24586 bp, 18 predicted proteins | sample AusTroGonzalo_MG_FD_193482 | JGI IMG/M metagenome (GOLD analysis project Ga0265300, IMG submission 193482) | Bovine rumen microbial communities from tropical cattle in Woodstock, Queensland, Australia - Gonzalo_03 | ecosystem: Host-associated > Mammals > Digestive system > Stomach > Rumen ...
AACAATCAGGTGGACGTGGACAATATGGACATGTTTGGGTTAAATTTGAACCAAATAAAGATAAAGGTTATGAATTCGTTGATGCTATCGTTGGTGGTGTAGTTCCTCGTGAATATATTCCAGTAACTGATAAAGGATTACAAGAAGCTATGGCTGGTGGTATCCTTGCTGGTTACCCAATGGTAGATGTTAAAGCAACATTATTCGATGGATCATACCATGATGTTGACTCATCAGAAATGGCTTTTAAAGTTGCTGCAAGTTTAGCACTAAAAGAAGCAAAAAATAAATGTAAACCAGTTCTACTTGAACCAATCATGAAGGTTGTAGTAGATGTTCCTGAAGAATACATGGGTAATGTAATGGGAGACTTAACTAGTAGACGTGGACGTCCACTTGGACAAGAATCTATTGGTAATACTCTAAGAATTACTGCACTTGTACCACTTTCAGAGATGTTTGGTTACGCAACTGATTTAAGATCTAATACTCAAGGTAGAGGTAATTTCCAAATGGAAAAAGACCACTATGATGAAGTACCTAAATCAATTGCTGAAGAAATTATTAAGAAGAACGGCGCTAATGCTTAACATTAGCTTCGCTTCTCTTTAATAAATAGTACTTGAAAAAAGTACAATATTTGATAAAATATTATATGTAGAAAAAGGAAAGGAAAATAATATTATGGCAAGAGAAAAATTTGATAGATCTAAAGAACACGTTAATATTGGTACTATTGGACACGTTGACCATGGTAAAACAACATTAACTGCTGCTATATCAAAATATTTCGGAAAAGAATTCATGGATTACGCTGCAATCGATAGCGCTCCAGAAGAAAGAGAACGTGGTATTACAATTAATACTGCACACGTTGAATATGAAACAGAAAAACGTCACTATGCTCACGTTGACTGTCCAGGACATGCTGACTATGTTAAAAACATGATCACTGGTGCTGCTCAAATGGATGGAGCAATCTTAGTTGTTTCTGCTTCAGACGGACCTATGCCTCAAACTAGAGAGCATATCTTATTATCTCGTCAAGTTGGTGTACCTAAAATTGTTGTTTACATGAACAAATGTGACCAAGTTGATGATCCAGAACTACTAGACTTAGTAGAAATGGAAATTCGTGAATTATTAGGAGAATACGGATTTGATTCTGAATGTCCTATTATTCGTGGATCTGCTTTAAAAGCATTAGAAGGAGACGAAGCTGCTGCTCAATCAATTAGAGATTTAATGGCTGCAGTTGATGAATACATCCCATCTCCAGAAAGAGATACTGACAAACCATTCTTAATGAGTATTGAAGACGTATTTACAATTTCTGGTCGTGGTACTGTTGTTACAGGACGTGTTGAACGTGGTGTATTAAAACTTAACGACGAAGTTGAAATCGTTGGTTTAAAAGAAACTAAGAAAACAGTTGTAACTGGTATTGAAATGTTTAGAAAATCTCTAGACTTCGCTCAAGCTGGTGACAACGCTGGTGCACTACTTCGTGGTATTGCTCGTGAAGACGTTGAAAGAGGACAAGTTCTTGCTAAACCAGGATCTGTTACTCCACATCATAAATTCAAAGCTTCAGTTTATGTACTAAGCAAAGAAGAAGGTGGACGTCATACTCCATTCTTCTCAAATTATCGTCCACAATTCTATTTCAGAACTACAGACGTAACAGGAGTTATCGAACTTCCTGCTGGTGTTGAAATGGTAATGCCTGGTGATAATGTAGACATGACTGTTGAATTAATTGCTCCAGTAGCACTTGAAAATGGTACTAAATTCTCAATTCGTGAAGGTGGACGTACTGTTGGTGCCGGAGTTGTATCTGAAATTATTGAATAATAATAGTTAGATAAAATAAAAAGATTAATCATTTGATTAATCTTTTTTTATAAAAAATAGCCAATTGTGATTGGTTATTTTTTAAATTCATTTTGAAGTATTCCAGTTGATAACATAAAGTTATAAAGTTTTTCATTAATTACTAAATCATATTCTCCAATAAATTCGTAAACGTTTGGATTAAATCCTAACTTAAATTCATTTAAACCATAGTATGGATTAGTAACACTAAAATCACCTGTAATTCCATTTAAATCTATATAATCAAAATCTTTTTTATAGTATTTAAATATCTCGTTATGAAGAAAATAATTAGCATTCATATTTCCATATAATTCGTTATATCCACTTATAACAATATGAACATGGTTTTTATGTTTAATACAAAATGCTCCCGCAATATATTTTTCTGGTGAATTAATACTATATGTAGCATTTATAATGTCGTTTTTGTATGTTGTAAGTAAATTATCTGATTCCATCTTTCTTTTTAGATTTTCTTCAGTATTATTTTTAAATAATCTATCAGTTAACTTTTTATTTTTTTCTTGTTCAGCTTCAAAGATGTTCTTGCTATTATTTAAATATGAATCATAATTTATTCTAACTAAGAATATATCTGCTTGATCAGTTTCATTAAATAGTTGGAAGTAGTTCTTGTAATATACTAAGTTTCTTCTTACTTTTTTCTTCTCGATAAATGGGTAAACATCTTTAATTTTGTTCTTGTTTGTTATTTCAATTTCTAAACCTTTTCTTACAGCATTATTAATTTTGTTTCGATTTGTTTTAGAAATTTTTTTCTCATTGTATCTTTTTAAATCTAAAATAGCATTAAATCTTGGTAATAAAGATTCAAAATAAATATTATCTTTTAACTTAATATATTTATTTTTATCTAAGATATCTTTAACCTTAGTATTATCTAGCTCTATTTTTTTATTTTTATCAATATACTTGTAAGTGGGTATTTCGGGATTAAGTTTAATAAAAATAATTTTATTAGCTTGTGCATAGTCTTTTATTGCATTAGTAAAATGTTCAACTAATTCTTTATTTTTATAATCTATTAAGAAACCTTTTGGAGCATATGCATACTTAAAAATATATTTAATTTTTTTAATTAATAATAAAGTAGCTCCAACAAGTTTGCCACTAGAATTTCTAAAGCCCAAGTATTTGTGATCATAACCACACTTACTCATTAAAGTTGCATAGTTTGATGATTGGTGATAATTAGATAGATCATGTGTATTTGCAAACTCATCAAATTCCTTTGCAGTAAGTTCAATTATCATCCAATCACCTCCTTTTTATTGGGTAAATTATTATACCAATCTTTTATTTAAAAAGCAAATCAATAATTGACTTATTTATATATTTTTGTATAATTAATCTAGGAGGATGGATAATATGACAAAGCTTTCAAAAAATGAGGTAAATGATTACAAATTTAATAATCTATTAAGATTAATGATTTATGTGGCATTTGTAATAATAGGATTTATACTTTATACAAAAACATATCTTAAGGTATCTACTGTAACTAATGCGCTAGGTATTATATTTATAATTACTGGAGCTGTTTATGTTTGGATGAGTAGTAATGAGAAAAAGCTATCTTTATCAAGCCTTGATGTTATTTTTGGAATACTTGCTGCTTTATGTGGATTACTTATGATGATTAATCCAGGTAACATGGTAAATAATTTGAGTTTCTATTATGGATTATTTATGATTGTTTGCTCACTTCAAAAGCTTACAGTTGCAGTAAAATTATATAAAAAGGGTGATGATGCAGCACTATTAACATTTGTAACAGCTGCTTTGCTTGCAACACTTGGAATATTAATGCTAATTAATCCTTTTGGAAAAATGTCTATATCTGAAAGTTGTGGTGTGTTTGCAATTTTCTATGGTATAGTACAACTATCAAACACAGTATTACTTAATAATCATGAAAAACAAATTATTAAGAATAATTAAGTAAAGAAGCAACGTAAACGTTGCTTTTTTTTATTGTTTAAAAAATCTAATTTGTCTATACTAGTAATATGAAGGGTGTTGATATAAATGATTAAAGACATAATTGCACGCGAAATACTAGATAGTAGAGGAAACCCAACCGTTGAAGTTGATTTAATTTGTGATAATAACAAATGTTACCGAGCTAGTGTTCCTAGTGGCGCATCTACTGGTTCTAGAGAAGCCCTTGAATTAAGAGACAATGATAATAGATATCATGGTAAAGGTGTTTCAAAAGCTGTTGATAATATAAACTATGTAATTAAACCAAAGTTAGTTGGTCAAAAGGTGGATGTCCTAAAAGTTGATAATACTATGATAGAACTTGATGGTACACCTAATAAAACGAATCTTGGAGCAAATGCCATGCTTGCTGTTTCCTTAGCAACCTTAAAGGCTGCTGCTGATAAAGAAGGCAAAGAACTTTGGGAGTATTTATCAACAAGTAAGGTTTCTATGCCTATTCCGATGATGAATATTATAAATGGCGGAGCTCATGCGGACTCTGGATTATCTATTCAAGAATTTATGATTGTTCCAGTCGTTTCAACATTTAAAGAAAGATTAAGGGTAGGGTCAGAAGTTTTCCATACTCTAAAAGATTTACTAAAAAAAGATGGATACCAAGTAACCGTTGGTGATGAGGGAGGATTTGCTCCTAAACTACGCAATACTGAAAATGCACTTACTTATATTGTTAATGCCATAAAAGAGTCTGGCTATGTTCCAGGAAAGGATGTATATATTGCACTAGATGTAGCTGCATCAGAATTCTATAATAAAGAAACAAATACTTATAAGCTTGATAATAAAATATATTCTCCGAGAGAATTAATAAAATATTATGCTGAACTAGTTAATAAGTTCCCAATAATAAGTATAGAAGATCCATTCTACGAAAATGACTTTGAAACTTTATCAACATTCACAAGGCTTATGGGTAAAAGCATTATGATTGTTGGTGATGATTATTTTGTTACAAACAGTAAATATTTGCAAAAAGGAATTGATGAAGCTGCTGGTAACGCAATAATTATTAAAGCTAATCAAATTGGAACAATAAGTGAAACTATAAAAACATTAATACTTGCAAAAAAGAACAATTATGTTCCAATTATTTCTCACAGAAGTGGTGAAACAGAAGACTCATTTATTGCAGATTTTGCAGTAGGTTTAAATATCCCATATATCAAAACTGGATCACTTAGTAGAGGTGAAAGAATAAGTAAGTATAATCAACTACTTAGAATCGAAGAAAAGCTACGTTCAAAGTAGCTTTTTTATTGCATTAAACCTAATAATATGTTAAATTATTTACTGATAGGACGTGAGTATATAATGCTAGAAACAATATTATTAATTATATCTGTACTAATCATTGCTATAGTACTTCTTCAAAGTAATAAAGCTAGTGATGCAGGTCAAATAATAACTGGTGGAAATGAAACACTTTTCCAAAATATGAAAGAAAGAGGAGTAGAACTTTTTATAAGTAGACTTACACTTGCTCTTGGAATTGCGTTTTTCATAATATCATTAATATTATTTTTAATGTAAAAAGATGAAGTTATATGCGACTTTATCTTTTTTTGTTTATAGTAATAATGTTATAATGTTACTAGGATGTGACTAGTATGAACAAAAAAGGATTTACTTTAATTGAACTTTTGGCAGCAATTGTTATTATGGTTATTTTAACAAGTGTTGTAATTGTTAGTTTTTCTAAAATGCAAGAAAATAGAGATGCTAAGAAAATTGAAGAGTTTGAAAGAGAACTTTCTAATGCAGCATGTACTCATGTAGACTTATCTCGAAACAAAACTTTATATCAATCATGCTATGGTTCAACATGTACAATTAAAGTTAGTACACTTATAAGTGATGGACTGTTAAGTAAGAATCTAAAAGATCCAAGAAACAATAACGATCTTGTTGATCCTGATACTGAAGTTGTTGTTACTTGGAACAATGATGAAAAACATTGTGAAATCGGGGGATAATTATGAAAGAACGAATATTAGAAGTACTTCAAGATGAAAAAACGCCATTAAAATATATAGAAGTATATCATCGACTTGGTCTTGAAACTGCCGATGAATTAAAATTGGTTCAAGATACACTTGAAGATATGAATGATAAAGGTGAAATTTATAAAACCAATAAAGACAAATTTATTTTATATGCAAATGTACCAGGTTTATTTTGTGGAAAACTACAAGTAACCAGAAGAGGTACAGGTTTTTTGCTTCTTCCAGAAAGTGAAGATATTCATATTTCTGCTAGTAATTTTAATGGAGCAATGAATGGTGATTCAGTTGTTTGTGAAGTTGTACAAAAAGGTTTAAAACCTGAAGGAAGAGTTATAAAGGTTATAAAAAGAAACAACCAAACCATAATTGGTACTATGATAAGTGGTAAAAAAGGTGACTTAATATTTGAACCTGACGAAAAGAACTTGGGTGCAAGTATAAAAATTGATCCTGAAACCACTCACAACTGTGTTTGGGGTACTAAGGTTGTTGTAGATATTGGACAACTTGGTAGAGACAAAACTTATCATGGTAAAGTTATAAGAATACTTGGACATAAAGATGATCCTGGTATGGATATTACATCTATTGCTGGTAAATATAATTTTTATACAGACTTTGGTTCAAAGGTTGAAAAAGAGTTAGAAAAAATTCCTGATGCCGTTGAAGAAAAAGATTTATGTAATAGACGTGATCTAACTGAAAAAATGATATTTACCATTGATGGTGATGATACTAAAGATATAGATGACGCTATAAGTTTAGAATACGACGATGACGGAAACTATATTTTAGGTGTACATATTGCTGATGTTAGTCACTATGTAAAAGAGAATACAGCATTAGGTGATGCTGCATTTGAAAGAGGGACTTCATCTTATTTAGCAAATACTGTTATACCTATGATTCCTCATAAGTTATCAAATGGTATTTGTTCACTTCATGAAAAAGTTATAAGACTAACTATTTCATGCCAAATGACAATAGATCTGCAAGGGAAAGTTTTGTTTACAGAGATATTCCCAAGTTATATTAAAAGTAGAAAAAAAATGACGTATAAGTGTGTTAATAAAGTCCTTATGGATAATAATATTCCAGAAGGTTATGAAGAATTTAAAAATACACTTTTAAATATGAATGAACTTGCTCATAAGTTACGTGCTAATCAAGTTAAAAAAGGCTATATTGATTTTGATTTGGATGAACCAAAAATCATTCAAAATGATGAAGGTGTAGCTGTTGATATTATTAAAGTTGATAGAGGTGACGGTGAAAAACTAATAGAAGCCTTCATGATTATTGCTAATGAATGTGTTGCGTCATACATTGAGAACATGGATCTTCCATTTATATATCGTGTTCATGGAGAACCAGATGAAGAAAAAATAACTGATTTTGTTAAACTAACTCAAATACTTGGTTATAAACTTGATACTAGATTCCATGATGTAACTCCAAAAACTATGCAAAAATTACTAAATGAACTCCGTGATAAGCCTGAGTTTAAAGTTTTATCTAGTGTACTACTAAGAAGTATGAAAAAAGCTGTATATTCTAAAGATAATATTGGACACTTTGGACTTGCTAGCCAATCTTATACACATTTTACTAGCCCAATAAGACGTTTTCCAGACTTAACAGTTCATAGATTATTAAGAACTTACCTTTTTGACAATAATTTGGGAATGCAAACAATTAATTACTATGATTCATCTCTTGTTCAAATTGCTGAACATTCAAGTGAAAGAGAGCAAGCTGCTATCAATGCAGAACGTGATGTTGATAGTATGAAGATGGCTGAATATATGGAAAGCCATATCGGAGAAGAATATGAAGGTATTATTACAAGTGTTGCTTCATTTGGTTTCTTCGTTCAATTAGATAATATGGTTGAAGGATTAGTTCCTGTTAGAACTTTAGTTGATGATCATTATAATTATGTTGAAGATTTAATGGCCTTAGTTGGATCTTCAACCAATAATATGTATCAATTAGGAAAAAGAGTAAAAATTAAAGTATCTGCAGCATCTAAAGAAAATTCTACAGTTGACTTTGAAGTTTTGGAGGTTATCAATGGAAATACTAAATAGAGAAGCTAGATTTAATTATTTTATTGAAGAAGAAATTGAAGCTGGTATTGCTCTTGTTGGTACTGAGATAAAATCAATTAGAAACGGAAAGGTACAACTTAAAGATGCATATGTGTTAATTAGAAAAGGAGAAGCCTTTTTAATTAATTCGTATATTGGTCTTTATGAGGAAGGTAATCAATTTAATCATGAAGAAAGAAGAAATCGAAAATTACTTCTTCATAAAAAAGAAATAAAAAAATTAGAAGAAAAAGTTAAACTAGAAGGGTTAACTTTAGTACCTTTAAAAATGTACTTTGTTAAAGGCAAAATAAAAGTTCTTGTAGGTGTTTGTAAGGGCAAGAAAAATTACGATAAAAGACAAGCAATTAAAGAAAGAGATTTAAAAAGAGAATCAAAAGTTTAAAATAGATTTGATATATGATATAATTTTTCTACAGTGAGGTATAAAGAATGATAAAGAAAAGAAAATCAAAAATTAAATTAATATCTATCATCGTTGCAGTTATTTTAGTTGCAGCTGTTGGTGTAGGTGCTTATATGGTTATTAATCATAAGAACCTTGACGATGTAAAAAATGACATTAAAAAAGCAACAAAGAAAAAGAATAAAGAAGAAGAAAAAATTAACATTGTTGATGTTAATTCAAAATCTAGACCATTTGCTATCATGATTAACAATTTATATGCTGCAAGACCATATCATAGTGGGCTTCAAGACGCGTATATAATTTATGAAATGATAGTTGAAGGTGGTATTACTAGATATTTAGCATTATTCCTAGATGCTGATACATCTAGAATAGGACCAGTTAGAAGTTCAAGACATTATTATTTAGATTACGTTAGAGAAAATGATGCTATATATGTTCATAATGGGTACAGTCCACAAGCAGGTTCTGATTTTGGTAAACTAAATATTGATCGAATTGAAGCAGAAGCTCCAAAAACTGGTATCAGAGATAAAAGTTTACCTGTTGCTCGTGAACATACATTATTCACAAGTATTGAACTATTAACAAAAAATGGTATTGGTAAGAAAAGAACAACAAGAAATAATGACTTACTTTTAAAATATAGTGCTAAGTCAGTAGATCTTGCATCAAAACAAAATGCTCAAAAGGCTGATAATATTAAAATTAAATATTCAAATAGTACTACAACAAGTTATAAATATGATGCTGAAAATAAAGTATATAAAAGATATGTAAATGATAAAGAACATAAAGATTATGTAACTAAAAATCAATATACTTTTAAAAATATCATTACTTATCAAGTAGTTAATAAAACAGTTTCATCACCTGATGGATATCAAGGAAGACAAGATCTTGAAAATGTCGGATCAGGTACTGGATATTATATTTCAGAAGGTTATGCTGTTCCAATTAAGTGGGAGAAAGAATCCCGTACTGAACAAACCAAATATACATATGAAGATGGCACAGAACTTAAGGTTAATGATGGTAATACATTTATTCAAATTCAACCTAAAGGACAAGAGTTTTCAATTACTGAAGATATAAAGGAGTAAAAAGGGTATGGAAAAAATAATTATGTTTTTCACGGATTATTATTATATATTTATTATATTATCGATTTTCATGATTATTTCACTACTAGGATTTAACATCATGGATGGCAGAAGTAGAGTAAAGGATGAGATAAGAGATCTTCCTGAAGAAGCTCCAGCTATTCCTGATAAACCTGCCCCTGAACAAAATATAATGTAAAAATGTAAGTCTAAAACTTACATTTTTTTATTTTTTATTTTAATAAATAAAAGTAGATTATATTAATATTTTTTGATATAATATTTAAACAGAATAAGGAGTGAATTATAAATGACTTGGACAATGATTTGGTCAATTTTCACCAAAGTAGTGGATATATGTATAGTATGGTTAGTATTTTACTATATCTTAAAAAATATTAAAAACAATACAAAAATGGTACTTATTTTTAAGGGTGTTATTCTAATACTTCTATTTAAATTGTTAAGTAACTTATTAAACTTATATACGGTAGGAATTATACTTGAATATGTAGTACAGTGGGGACCACTTGCTATCATAGTAATATTCCAACCTGAAATTAGAAGTGTTCTAGAATCAATTGGAAGAACTCAACTTTTAGGAAGACATAAAATTTTAACTGTTGATGAAAGAGAACATGTTGTATTCGAGATTATGAAAGCAGTTGAATATTTAAAAAGAAATAGAATTGGTGCTTTAATCGTTATCGAAAGAGAAGTATCACTTCAAGAGTATATAGATCCTGCAACAAAAGTATATGCAGATTTATCTGATGATTTACTTGAAACTATTTTCTTCCCTAATGCTCCACTTCATGATGGTGGTGTAATTATTCAAGGAGATAGAATTACATGTGCTGGTGTTGTGTTTAAAACAAGTATGGATCCATCACTTAATAAACGCCTTGGTACAAGACACAGAGCTGCTCTTGGTATAGCTGAAGAGTCAGATGCTTTGGCACTTGTTGTATCAGAAGAAAACGGTCGTTTATCTATAGCTTGTGATGGAGCACTAAATTATAATTTAACACTTGATGAATTTAGAATGGCTTTAATTGAAGAGTTAAGTCCAAAAGCTGAAATCTTCTATGAAGCTGATGATAAAGAAAGCGGTGAAGATAATAATGACTAAGGTACTTAATATAGTAATTGCTTTCTTCAAAGCTATATATAATGTGGTTGATAAGGTGTTTATTACACCAGTATCACGTTTTATTTATAATCTAAATGAAAGAATTAAAGGAAAGAGCTATTTAAATAAACTTATTAATAGACCAAAGTTTTTAGTTTATGCATCACTTGCTCTTGCGGTAATAATGTTCTTCTTAATTGATTCAAAAGTAATTAATTTAGTTGAAAATGATGCGGAAGTAATAACTAATATCCCTGTAACAGTTAAATATAATGATGAAGCATACGTTGTTGAAGGTGTACCTAAAACTGTAGATATGATTTTATCAGGTAGAAAAAGTGATATTTACCTTGCTAAACAATTAGGTGAACATGAAGTTATTCTTGATTTAACTGATTATCAACCAAGTAATATGTCACACAAGGTAAAACTAACTTATACAAAATCAATATCATCACTATCATATAAATTAAATCCAACTTATGTTAACGTAACAATTAAAGATAAGATCACAAGTTTATATTCAATAAGTTATGAACTTCTTAATGTAAATAAGCTTAATTCTAAGTTAAGTGTCGAAAGTGTTGAACTTGCTAAATCTGAAGTAGTAGTAAAAGGTAGTGAAGAAACACTTAATGAAATCGCTACAGTAAAAGCTTTAATCGATTTAAGTAATAATGATTTAAAAGAAGCTGGTACGTTTGAAGTTGAAAATATACCACTTCTTGCGTATGACTCAAAAGGTAAAATAATCGAAGATGTTGAAATTGTACCAAGTACAATTAATGCTAATGTTAAACTTGGAACTTATAGTGTAACTGTACCATTAAATGTTCAAACAACTGGTAAACTTGTTACTGGTAAAGCTATTTCAAAAATTTTAATCAATAATAGTGAAACACATTCTGTTGAAATATATGGAGATAAGAATACCATTAATAATATTAAGAGTGTTCCTGTAACTATTAATGTTGCTGGTCAAGGAAATAACTCATCTAAATCATATACCGTATCACTTAGTAAACCTTTAGGTGTTAAATATATGAGTTTAGAAATGGCAACTATTAACCTATCATTTGATGATGAAAAACAAAGAACAATAGAAATTAAACCTGAAACAGTTATACCTAAGAATTTAGGTCAAAACTTAGTTGCTAATGCTACAACAAATAGCAATATAGTTGTTCAAGTTAAAGGCGTTCAATCTGTTATTGATTCACTTAAACCAGAAGATATTAATGCCTATATTGATTTAGGTAAGTATGGTGCTGGCACTTATAATGATGTAGAAGTTAAGATTGATAATAATGATCCAAGATTATCATTTGTTGTTACAAATAATATTGGAATTAAAATATCAAATAACTAATAAAAAAAGAACAATTCATCAACGAGTTGTTCTTTTTGTATTTCTTACAGTATCATCATCGTGGTGATCAATGTTAGTTAATAATAAACCTATGTTTATTAGTCCACATACACCAACTAGAGAATAGATGACATTTGTTATAGCTCCGTTTTCAGAGAAGATAGCGGATACAAAGTTAAAATCTAAAAATCCAATGCATCCCCAGTTTAAAGCTCCAACAATTGTAAAAAATAGCGCTATTTTTTGTAATGTTATCATAATATTTCCTTTCTAAAAATATTATGAACATTTGTTATATTTTTATACAAAATTTGATTTGAAATTGAACAAAAATTTAGCCCTATCTCATTATTATAAAGTGTTTAAAAAAAATACTTCAATAACCTCTTAAAACATACTTAAATTATTTGACAAAAATATACAAAAAAGTTACTATTATAATAGGGAGAGTGTAGAAAATGGGAACTAAAATCATTTCGAGAAAGAAGTTCGCTTTTTTTGCTTTAATAATTGGTTTTGCGCTTATAACTTATAGCGGTGGAAAGCTATTTTTTTCAAATGACGCAATAGTTCATGGCGTAGCGAATCCAGTGCAACCAGGTGATGAAAAAATTGATGGTACAGACTTTGTTACTTTCGATAGTTTTTTCTTGGCTGATACTAATGATGATGGTGTATCAGAAGGATACCGTACAAATGAAATCGAAGTAGGTAAAAGTGAGAAATTATATTTTGATATCAAAGTAATGGGTGATACTAAACTTAAAAACGCGAAGATCACTTTTGATAACGTAAACGTTAAGATTAGTGGTACTGTTGCTAAAGGTTCCCTTGTTGATTCTACTTTAACAAGCCAAGACTTTAGAGAAATAGAATTAAAAGAAATAAACAACGGTTTATCATCTTTCTTTTATTTAAATGTAACTCCGGAGGTAGGAGAGTATATTTCTAAATATAATGCCGTTAATAAAGTTATATTAACTGGTACAGTTGAAGATACAATTACTCACGAAGAAAAACAAATTAGAAAAGAAGTAGACGTAAATGTAAATTCATTTGCAACTAAAATTACTTCCTACATATCAAGATCAAAAGATACTGAACCTAAACCTTTCACCGTAATATATAACATTGAAATTAATGAAGTTCATAATCAAATGCCTTTATACATGCAACACATACATGGCGTTATTTCTGATTTAAATGGTGTTATGCCATCTGAAGTAAGAATCTATTCAAATACGGGAAAACAAATATCAACAAGTTATGATCCATCTTCTGGTTCATTTAATGCAACAATGACAGCGTCTGTTGAAAATGGTCAACTTAAAAAGCCTGCGTATACTACAACAGAGTATGACACACGTATAACTAACTGGCATATTTATGTTGAATATCCAGAAGAAACAGCTTCTTCTGGAGCTGCAAGCTTAAGTATTGTGGCATTCTCACAAGGTTTTGGAAATGCTCAATATCAATTAGTTATGTCTCCAAATAATTCAGCTGCATACACTCATACATTCTATCCACCAGTTACAACAACTTCTGGATTTAGTGATGATTCAAGACAACAACTAGGAGCATATATTGGTAACAAGTTCTTTGTTGATAAAACGTTGATAATGAAATCATATGATGAAAATATTGATGAATTATCTACCTTCAATGAATATTGGACTTTAGATTCAAGAACTGATGAAAATGCCGGTGGTAGAGCAGTATATACAGGATCATCACTATTATTAAATAGAAATATTATTTCTCAATATGCACCATATACAACTGTTAAACACAATTCTACTTCATTTATAGCAAATGGCGGTAAGTTCAGTGTATATAATTATGACACAGGAGAATTAATTGCTGTTCTTGATAAAAATAATGTTGGTCAAGAAATTGATTTACCAGAAAATGTAAGTAGAGTACAAATAATCTCGTCTCATGTTGATGCATACCAATATATTAGAGGAAGTATCAATTTCACAAGAGAGTTTGATATCCCGGGAATTGCTTCTCGATTCCAGAAATCATGGTTAAGTGAAAGCAAAAACTTAGAAACAGATTTCAAAGCACATCAATTATATGATGATGGAGATGAAGGCCCTAGCTTTGTAATTAAATCAGATGCTGAATTTGATGTATCTACATCATGGGCAACTGGATCACTTGATCAATCAACATATGAAAGAACTGTTGAAAATACATCGATACCAATGACTTACACCATTCAGTTTAGTAGAAAAGCAACTAATACTAGACCATGGAAAGACGGATTAGTTGTTGTTGAAATACCAGAAGATATTATTGCTGTTGAAAATTTAACAGTTACTACAACAAATGATGTAGTAAGTAAAGAAGTATATCAAGAAAATGGCAAAAACTTTATTAAAATGAATTTATCTACAAATGATTCATCATTAGCTGATGTAGCATTAAGCTTTGATGCAGTTATTGATGCTCGTAGTTCAGATATTCATAGTTCATTTATTCTTCATGCAATAAATCGTGCAAATACATTCTATCGATATGATGGAGAAGACGTACTTGATATTGACGGTGATACAGATACTGATGAAATAATCAACAGATCTGTTGAAAACGTTGTTATAACTGCTCCAAGAGAAGTTATAACAGGATCTATCATTAAAAATTATGATGCAGCAGACACTGTAACTATATCTCCATTAATTGCTGATGTTAACCCTCTTCGAGGAAGCAAAGACGCTGATATGGAAGTACTCTTAATTAATAACTCTGATAACGTAATTCAAGATGTAGAGTTTATAGGTAAGATTGGATATATTGGAAATACATATGTTGGAACTAATGTAAATATGGGAACAGAGTACAATACTTACATGGCTGGTCCTATTGTTGTACCAAGTGCACTTGAAGGAAAAGTTGATGTTTATTACTCAACTGTTGAAAACCCAACATCTGATTTATCTAATACATCAAATGGTTGGGTTCAAAATCCATCCGACTTTACTACAATAAAATCATATTTAATTAAAATAGATAATTCTTATAACATTGCAATTGGTGATAATGTTTCATTTACATATCCAATAGAACTTCCTGATAATACAACAAACTTAAATAAAGTATCATATTATAACCATAGAGTTAATTTCAAATATACAACTGATGCAGGTACATATTCATCTAATGTATCAGGTGCTAAACTTGGAATTAGACTTGCAAGAAAATATGATGTAAATATTAATTTATATAAAATATATTCAAATACTAAGTTATCTGAAGGCTCATACTTACTTGAAGATAATTTGGGAAATACTAAAACTGTAACTATTAAACCTAATGGTACTGGAACAGCTACTGATCTATATGTTGATAGAGTATATACTTTAAAACAAATAGTAAGTGGTAAAGGAAACATTCTTGATACTGAAATTAAACACTTCAAAATGACTAATGGTAATAATGATAATTTATTATTAAGTCATGATGGAACTTATAGAAGTATTGAATTTGATAATAATAATTCAGTACTTAATATTGATTTAGAAAATGAAGTGTTATATAAAGTTGATTTATTAAATGTAGACGTTGCAACTTCAGATCCACTTAGAAATTCTACATTCATTATTACTGGAGTTAATCATGAAAGTGGAACAAGTGTAAGAACTGATTCAACAGGTCACGCAATTGTAGAAGGATTATTAATTGGTCAAACATATACTGTTCAACAAAATATAGTTAATGGTTATGCACCAGTTACTAATTTTGAATTAAAAATTGTTCGTGATCCAGTAACACATGAAATATATGTTACTGCAAAACGTAGTCCTTATTTTACAATTAAGGATTGTGACCCACTATTTAATATTTCAACAGGAGAAAAAACTACTGATAGTCAAAAATACAATATTACAACAACACCAGAGCAAAACGATGCTGCTGAAACTATTAAATGTAAACTTGGTTTAGATTTATCAAAATTTGAAGGAAATTATAATATTGATGGTATGGTTAATTTCTATGCCAAAACTAATAGTACTAAATTATGGTTCAGAGTAGCTAGTGGATTTGATGTTTCATCTGCATATGTTGTTGGAAATGTATCTTCACTATATAATTATCCTTATTTCCACGACTCTACAATCAGATCATTTAATCTAAATGAAGCATGGGTTGATGATGGTACTGGTAACCGAGAAAGTGTTGCTTTAACTGGCGGAAGAGATTACGATTTTGAAATTGCATTTGATAGAGCTGATATCGGTACAAGTGATTCAGAAAATGACTATATATATGCAAATGAATGGTATGAATCATATTTCGCAATTACATCTGCTGATGGTCAGTTAACAAAATCTGTTGTTGAACAAGAAAGAAGTAATGTTAATGTATCTAACTCAGATAGAGTAAAACAAACATTAACTAATTATGAACTTCTTGATTCAAGAAATCCTGTTCTTAACGTTAGAGTTGAAAATAAAACTTTAGAAAAGGCTACATTTGAAATACATAAAGTAGATGCTGATACTCAAGATCCATTAGAAGGTGCACAATTTAAAATAAGTGGACCTGGTATTATAAATGGTTCAACATATTTAACAACTGATTCAAACGGTATCGCAACTATTGATCTATATAAGTCTTATACTGGTAACTTAAGTGCTATTCCTGGACTTGAAGAAGAAGGATATCCCATTACTAACTTATATGAGATTAAAGAGGTATCTGCTCCTTTAGGATATTCAATTGATAATAGACCTGTGGTATTTAAACTAGTTTATGATATTGTTGATCAAAATAATATTACTAAGAAGGTTAAAACTGATAGATCTGTTGATGGCGAGTTTGCTGGAGTTCAAATAAGTGATAATGAAGATTTGTTTAAAGCATATATGGAAGATTATCCATCTATTAAGATAATTAAAAAAGATGCTGAAACAGCAAATCTATTACCAAATACATATTTTATTCTTAATAAAGTAGATGATGAAGGTAACCTATCACCGGCTGTTGATGTTAATGGAGATATCGTTGGTACAAGATTACTTCTTGATAACCAAACTAAATTTGTTATCGTAACAGACGATAAAGGAGAAATTAAACTTAATTTACCAGCTGGTAAATATCAATTAGAGGAAATTATTCCTTCTGATGAAAAATATGAACTTACTGGTCAAGTATTTATATTTACCGTTGGTGAATCTATTCCATATCAACCAGAAGGTGGATATATGGAAAGTGCTGTATCTATATCTGCTGAATCTACTAGCTTTAGTCAACTTGGTGATATTAGAGTACTTCCTTCAGAAGATGGAGGATACTTAGTATACAAAAATGACGGTGTTTATGATTCAAATCTATCTACATATAAATTTATACTAATTAAATATAATGATGATGATACAGTTGCATGGAAATCTGAGGTTCCGCTACCAAGAATAAATATCATCTATAAAAACACATATTTTGATGATCCTGATAGAGTTGTGGTAACAGGCACTGATCAAAGAGGTATAGAATACAACTACTTTAAGGTATATGAGACAGACGATGCTTATTACCTATACTTCTCAGAAATCTATTACTATAAACTTAAAAAAGATGATGGAACTTTTGTTAATAAAGAAAATGAAGTTCAATATATTACTCATTATAGAAGTTTATGTGATAAGGTTGATGGACAAACCTATAATGAATACATTCAATATGCTGCAGATGATACAAAATATTATTGTAATTCACAAAGTTCATACATAAACTACGACAGAACTAACGGATATAATAACTCTAACTCATTTGATGTTAATGAGAATGGAGCTGCAATGCTTTATAAAACCTATAGCCCAGATATGTATATATTTACAACGAAGAATGGCGATGTAATCGAACGTTTGGGTGAAGAATCAATGCTTCTTCGTTTTGATACAAATGGAGACATAATAAGAGGTAAGATTATTACTTATGATGTTATCGATAAAATTAATGAGTATATTGATAATAATCATGTTCCTGTTAGTCATATAACTCATGATAATACAAGTTATTATTTCGGAAGCTACGGTTACAGATTATCACTTAAGCTACTAGATGATAATTCAATTGTTATTGTAGGGCAATTAAGTAATGCATATACATGGATTATACATATAGATGCTAATGATAATGTGTTGTCAGCAACACCAGTATCTGTAAATGCTGTACCTTACTATATATATACTGATTATTCAACTTCACATAATATATTAATTGATGATGAAGGTAATTCATATTTCAAAGGAGAAGGAAATATGGCTTACTTTAAGCCATCTACAAATAATAGTTATAAAGGTACTATTTATGATAATAGTGAAAACTATTATGAATATGAAATTGGTGATGATGATGAAGATCATACTGGATACTATAATATTTATAAATTTAATAAAGATGGTAAATTAGTTGAAGCTACAGAAATCAGAGGAGATAGAAGAATCTACGATGATTATGAAAATATGGATACCGTAAGATATTCTAGAATACCAACAGATTATGGTGATTTACAATTCTCACCAACTGATGGTGGATATATCGTATCAAGACAATTATCAATTGACTGGGACGATGATTATGATACTGATTATACTGATGATCAAAAGAAAAAATATCTATCTTTAGAATTAAATAATGGTACAACAATATCTTTAGATAAAATTGCTAAAAAATATTCAAGTGATGCTCCAACATATGTAGTATATAAAGTAAATTATGATTCATCTATTGAGTGGGTAAGAATATATAATGGACTTGGATCAAACTATAGTAATGGTAGTTCTAGTTCTTATACTAGAGTATTACCAATTGTAAATGATACATTCTATAACATTAAACAAGTTGGAACGAATGGAACATTTACTGAACTTTATTCTGGAGATCAAGTTTCAGTTAAAAACCATACTGGTAGTAACGATTATGTTATCCAAAAATATCACATTAGTAATGCTGTTGAACCTGAAACTCCAGCGCAATATCAACTTGAAATATTCAATTACTTAAAACAATATGATATTAATGTTACAAGTAATGAAGGTGGAACATTTAAGATAACTGATGGGGATAATACTATATTTGAAGGTACTTCTCCAGGAAAAGTTGAAACTGTTTCTCACGGAAGAGGCTCTGCATACAAAATAAAAGCAATTCCAAATGCTGGATATTTAATTAAATCTATTAAGGTTAATGGAGAAGATGCAGATTATACAGTATATGACGATGGTACTGTTGTTCTTAAAAAATTCACTAATGTTACTGAAGAGAAAAATGTTGTTGTTACATTTGAACTTGGTTCATCAAAAGTTATCGTTCATCACTACTTTAAGGATACAACTGAACAGGCTGCATCTGACGAATTATTAACTGGATTAATTGATTCTGATTATGAAACTGAACCAAAAGTAAATAGTAGTATTGAACTTGCTAAAGATAGTAATGGAGAATATATTATTCCAAATAACTATAAAGGACAATATACAATTGCTCCAATAGTTGTAACTTACTACTATGTATATAAACCAGCAGTAATTCAGACAAATTATCTATATGAAGATTCAACTGATGAAATAGCACCATCTGATAGTGAAACTAAAAAACTTGGTGATGAGTATGAAACTGAACCTATAGATATTCCTTACTATAAGGTAACAAGTGTTAGAGGTAAGGAAAGAGGTACTTTAAATCAACCACTTAGTCAAGTAAATTACTATTATGGTCAAATTACAGAATCCCATCTACATGTTCATTACATAGATAAAGATACAAACCTTGACATAGCACCTGGTTATGATGAAGACTTAACTGTTGGTGGAACGTATACTGCAGTTCCGCTTGCAAATATACCTCAGTATTATTCATTTGATTCTGATTCTGGTAACACTACTGGAACGGCAGAACTAGAACATATTAATGTATATTATTACTATACACATCATAAATCTAAAGTAACTACTAAATATATTGATGCGGAAACTGGTGATAGATTAGTTCCTGATGATATTCAATATATTAATAAGGGTGAGACTTATACTACTAGTCCACTACTTGATCCACCAGCAGGTTATGTACTTAAACAAGTACCTACTAATGCTAGTGATACAGCTATAGACGATGAAATAGTAGTAATTTACTACTATGAATCTCAAAAAGCTAAGTTGATCACTAAATATATAAATGCAGAAACTGGTGAAAAGTTAAAAGCTGATACTGAAGTTATAAAACTTTTAGGTAATACATATCAAACCGTTGGGTTAGATCCAATTCCAGATGGATTCATTCTTGATTCTATTGATGGAAAAGAAAGTGGAACACTTACAAGTGATGAAACAATAGTTACTTACTACTATATAACTGATAAAGCAACTTTAACAGTTAAGTATTTAGATAAGAGAACTAATGAGAGAATAAAAACTGATGACGTTTCAACTATTAAACTAGGAGATTCATATTCAACTACTGGTCTAAATCCAATACCTGAAGGTTATTCATTATATGAAGAACCTAAAAATGCATCTGGTATTGCAAATAGTAAAGAAATAGTAGTAACATACTACTACGAAAAAGGTAGTCCTAAAACAAATGATAATATTATCAAATATATTGCTATATGTGCAATGAGTGCAGCTGCACTTGCAGGAGTCTACCTATTTAAAAGAAATAAGAAGAATAAATAAATAACTCTTATTTAAACAAAAAGAACTTACAAAAAAGTAAGTTCTTTTTTTATTCATATTTTAATAATTTATAACTATATATTAATTAGAAAAGGAATGTGATTTATTTGAAGAAAGTATTAGTTACTTTATTATTTCTACTTTTACTTATTACTGGATGCTCCAAAAAAGATTCTTTTGATGTAGTAAAGAAATTTAATGATGATGTTAATAGCAGTAAAAGTTATGAGATAATTGCTAAAATGAAAATTATTAGTGATGAAGAAGAATTTAATTATAATCTAGATGTACTATATATGGATGATGATTACTATAATGTCTCACTTATTAATAGTGATAATAATCATAAACAAATTATATTAAGAAACGAAGAGGGTGTTTACGTTATTACTCCATCTTTAAATAAAAGTTTCAAGTTTGAAAGTTCATGGCCAAATAATTCTTCGCAAAGTTACTTGCTTAAGTCTTTACAAAGTGATATTAACAAGGATAATAAAATTACTTTAAAAAATGTTAAGGAAGGTTATATATTAAAGGTAAGTGTAAATTATCCAAATAATGAAGAATTAAAATATGAAGAAATATACTTTGATAAAGATATCAAACTTAAGAAAGTTGTTGTCTATGATAAAGAAAATAAAGAAAGAATAATTACTGAGTTTAATAAAATAGATTTAAAGAAAAATAATAGCAAAGATGATTTTAGGTTAGAAAATTATATTACAGAAGTAAAACCTGATGAAAATAAATGTGAAGGAGAAAACTGTGATAAAACCACAATAAATGTTTTAGATGATATTATATATCCACTTTATTTACCTGGTAACACATATCTAACTAGTAGCGAAAAAATTGATAACGAGGAAAATAAACGTGTGATACTCACATTTGCAGGTGATAAAAATTTCACTATTGTAGAAGAAGCTATTAGCCCTTCAAATGAGTTTGAAATTAAACCTGTGTATGGTGATCCAGTATTTATTAATGACATTGTTGGAGTGATGGGAGATAATTCTATTAAGTGGGATAAAGGACAGATTAGTTATTACTTAACTAGCAACAATCTATCTTTATCGGAACTTAACATGGTGGCATCATCCATGAACGGCGCTCGAAGTGTGTTAGGAAGCAAATAAGTTGCTTTCCTTTTTTATTTTATGTATAATATTTTTTGTAGGGTGGTAATAATATGAGAAAAGAAAAATTTTATACTGAAGAGCAAAAAGAGGTATATAGTTTTATTAAAATACTGTTAGGATTAGTTTTAATACTTGGTATTCTATATATGTTAACTGTATTTGTGTTTAATAAGGAAGAACCTTTAAAAAGAACTAATAAAAAAGGTTCAGTACAATATGATGAAATTATAGCTGGTACTATATTTAAAACTGGTGATAAGGAGTATTATGTTTTAGCATTTAATAGTGATGATATAAGTAATTCATATTTACTTAATAAAGCATCAAGTTATAAATCTAAAACTGATGCACTTCCTTTATATACACTTGATTTGTCTAGCGAATTTAACAAATCATTTGTTGCTAAAGAATCTAACTATTCAGTGGATTCTGTAGAGGGATTAAAGTTTAAAGGCACTACCTTAATAAAGATTAAGAACAACAAAATTACAAAATTTATTGAAGCAGTAGAAGATATTGACAAAGAATTAAATTAAGAAAGGTTTTTAAACTTTCTTTTTTTTATTATTTATGATATATTTTAAAAGATAGAGAGTGAGATAACATGAAGAAAGAACCTAGAAAAACAACAATTAAATTAAGATATATAATTCTTATCATGTTGCTTACAGCTATAATATCAGGCCTTACGGCTGGCATTATTGTATATACATCTTATTCAAAGAAAACAGGTATTACATATTCTAATATAAATAATGATCCTGCACTTAAGGAGTTTTTAGATGTTTATAATTCTGTTAGTGAGCAGTATTATAAGGATATAGATAAATCAAAGATGATAGATGCTGCTATTTCTGGTATGCTTAACTATCTTGGAGATACTTACACAACATTTTTAGATAAACAAGAAACTGAATCGTTACACGATAGTTTAGCTGGAGAATATAAAGGTATTGGAGTTTTAATTGAAGATCATACTATTAAGGAAGTATTTTCAAAATCTCCAGCTGAAAAGGCCGGTTTACTTCCGGGTGATGAGTTTTTAAAAATAAATGGAGAAGATGTAACTAATTTTTCGTCTACTGATATTGCAAACTCAATAAAGAATAAAGATGTTGTAAGAGTTAATATAACCGTTAAACGTGGAAGCGAAGAAAAAACTTTCGATATTGAAACTTCAAATTTGTATGTGCCAGCCATTACTTCAGAAGTAATTGAGGGTACTTCAATTGGATATATTAAACTTGATACTTTTTCTTCAACAGTGTCTAATCAAATGGATGATGCGCTTGAAGAATTAAAAAATCAGGGAATGACATCACTAATTTTAGATTTAAGATATAATGCCGGTGGTTTTTTAAGTGCAGCTGAAGGTGTTGCTAATTTATTCTTAGATAAGGGGAAAGTTATTTATTCTTTAACTAATAAAAAAGGCAATATTGCTATAAAAGACACTACTAAGGAAAAATTGGATGTTCCTGTTGTTGTAATTATTAATAGTAGCTCCGCTTCTGCTGCAGAAATTCTAGCATGTGCTCTTAAAGATAGTTATGGCGCAACTCTTGTAGGAACTAAATCTTACGGAAAAGGAAAGGTTCAACAAACTTATCAATTAAAAGATGGTTCAATGGCTAAATATACATCTGCAAAATGGGATAGACCAAACGGAGAGAATATTGATGGAGTTGGTATTACCCCTGATTACGTTGTTGAACTGGATGTGACAACAGATCAAGCTGGAAATATTATAGGTGTAAAAGACACGCAGCTTGAAAAAGCAAAGGAATTGTTAATGAACTAGTCATTAGCAATTTTTATTTTGTTTTCTTTTTTTATAATACCTGTTATAATGTATTTAGGAAGCAGGATCGATATGAATAATATAAAAGTCGGCGATAGACTAACGATCCATTGTTATAAACATAATGGTAAAATTGACCGCATAAGTGATGAGGCAATAGTACTAGACGTTACAGATGAAATGCTGGTTTGTGCAAATGATCATACTAGATTAACAGAAAGTGATGGAAGAAGTCATAGGACAAAAGAAACAGCAATATTGTTTTTCTACCGCCATAGTTGGTTTAATATAATTGGCCAATTAAAAAAACATGGATTATTTTATTATTGTAATATAGCATCTCCATTTATAATTGAGAATAATGCTATTAAATATATTGATTATGATTTGGACTTAAGGGTATTTCCTGATGGAGGCTTTAGAGTACTTGATCGCAATGAATATAATTATCATAAAAAGATTATGAAGTATGGTGACGAACTTGACACAATAATAAAGAAAGAGTTATCTCGACTTATAGAGATTAAAAAAAGAAATGAATTTCCTTTTAGTAAGGATGTTGTTAAAAACTATTATGAGAAGTATCTTTCTCTTAGTGAAAAATGATTTTTAAAAAATGCAAATTTGTTTTTGCATTTTTTTTATTTATAAGCATAATATATTAACAGGGAAACAAAATATCCCAAAAAAAAGCTAGTAATTTAGGCCTAAAACACACATTTTACAAAAAATGTCGAAAAAATTAAAAAAAGTTAAAAAAAGTGTTGACTTTAGTTTTTAGGTTTGATATATTACTAGTGCGTACCGGAAAAAGGGACGCGAAATGATCTTTGAAAACTAAGTCAGAAAAGTCAATTTTTGAGTAGCTTAGATTAAACGAAATTAATAGATTTTAGAAATAGAATCTTTTTTAATGAGAGTTTGATCCT
>Ga0265300_10001240_pt1 | contig 24513 bp, 39 predicted proteins | sample AusTroGonzalo_MG_FD_193482 | JGI IMG/M metagenome (GOLD analysis project Ga0265300, IMG submission 193482) | Bovine rumen microbial communities from tropical cattle in Woodstock, Queensland, Australia - Gonzalo_03 | ecosystem: Host-associated > Mammals > Digestive system > Stomach > Rumen ...
CTTTAGAAATACGCAAACCACCGTTGAGATAAAAAGAGATGATCGAAGATAGGGGCACAATGGCCGGGGATAATTGGATTTACACGTACTATCAGGGCATCAAGGACGGGACTTATACCGTAGGGAAGTGGATCACACTGATATACGAGCGAATAATCAAGGACCTCGAGGAAAAGCGGTACTTTTTCGACCAGAAGAAGGCAAACGACGCCATAAATTGGGTTGAGAGCCATTGTTTTCACACCGAAGGACCTATGGCACCTCAGTTTTTCAAGCTCGAAGTGTGGCAGAAGGCGATGCTGTCGTGCATTTACGGACTCGTTGATGTAGATGGACACAGACAGTACCGGGAGTGTGTACTTTTAGTCGGACGCAAGAACGGCAAGACAAAGATCGCGTCCTCGCTGGCTAATTACACATTTCGGCTCGAGGGCGGGTTCGGTTCAAGGGTGTTCTGCATCGCACCAAAGCTCGACCAAGCGGATCTCGTCTATAACGATATATGGATGATGACCACGCTGGACCCTGAGTGGCAAGAGTTGAGGGCAGAGGTCAAGGAACTCGATGCGCAGCACAGGAAGATCCACGACGATTCGATGCTGGCACGACACCGGCAGACGGATCTGTCGATTCCCGGGACTAACAGCGCCGTCAAGAAGATAGCGTTCTCGGCAAAGAAGTCGGACGGTTTCAACCCGAGTCTTGCTATCTGTGATGAGGTGGCTGCATGGGCCGGTGATGCCGGTCTGAAACAATACGAGGTTATGAAGTCGGGCATGGGTGCGAGACCGGAAGGGATTCTGCTCAGTTGCACCACTGCTGGCTACATATCCGACGGAATATTCGACGAGTTGATAAAGAGGTCGACTCGTTTTTTATTAGGTGATTCAAAAGAATCAAAACTGTTGCCGTTCCTTTACATGATCGATGACATCGACAAATGGAACGACATCAACGAACTGCGGAAGGCGAATCCGAACTTAGGCGTGTCGGTCTCCGTTGACTACATGCTGGAGGAAATCGCAATCGCAGAAGGGTCGCTTTCTAAAAAGGCCGAGTTTATGTGCAAGTACTGCAACATCAAACAGAACTCGAGTCTTGCGTGGTTACCAGCAACGGCGATAGAGGCGATAAGCGGTCCGGACATCGACATCGAAGATCTGCGCGGATCTTATTGCGTGGGCGGTCTCGACTTGTCACAGACCACGGACCTGACTTGTGCGTGTGCGGTAATCGAGAAGGAAGGGCGGCTGAATGTTCTGGCCCACTTCTGGATGCCGGCCGAAAAGATAGATGAGGCGACAGAGCGGGATGCCGTCCCGTATTGGACTTATGTCAAGCACGGATATTTGTCTCTTAGTGGTGACAATTTTGTGGATTATCACGACTGCTATAAATGGTTCACAGCACTGATAAGCGAGTACGAACTGTATCCGCTGAAGGTCGGGTATGACCGATACTCAGCGCAATACCTTGTGCAAGACATGGAGGCGGCTGGTTTTCAGATGGACGATGTCTATCAGGGAGACAACCTCTGGCCGGTGCTACAGGAGATGGAGGGGCTTATCAAAGATGGTCAACTCTACATCGGAGATAACCGGCTTTTAAAAATGCACCTTTTGAACTCTGCGGTCAAGATCAGCACAGAGCGCGGACGCGGCCGTCTCGTAAAGATAAACCAAACGGCACGAATCGACGGGGCAGCTGCTCTTGCCGATGCGTTATGTGTACGACAGAAATGGTTCGGTGAAATAGGCGGGCAATTAAAGAATTAACAGGAGATAACTACATGGGTCTGTTCGATTGGATATTTAGGCCAGACGATGCGAAGAAGTCACAGAAGGCTCTTGATGAAGCCTATACGATGTTCCGCACTCTTACGGCATATAGGCCAGTGTTCACAAGCTGGGGCGGTGCGATTTACGAAAGCGAGATCGTTCGTGCCGCTATCGACGCAAGGGCAAGACATATTTCTAAACTCAAAGTGGAGCTGATTGGCTCGGCAAATCCATCACTACAGTCGAAGCTGAGACAGGGGCCGAACCAGTGGCAGACGTGGTCACAGTTCCTTTATAGGGTGAGCACGATACTTGACATAAACAACACGGCTTTCATTGTCCCGGTGTTCGATGAACGGATGATAATCACGGGCGTGTATCCGATACTTCCGCAGCGTTGTTCTTTGCTGGAATATGACAACGAGCTGTGGCTGCGTTATCAGTTCAACAACGGTGAGGTCGCAGCAGTCGAGTTCCGGAAGTGTGCGGTCCTGACGAAGCATCAGTACAAAAGCGATTTCTTCGGAGACCCGAACACAGCCATCAACGAAACGATGAAGCTGATACACATACAAAACGAGGGCATCGAGGAGGCGGTCAAGAACACATCGACATTCAGATTCATGGCCCAGCTCGCTAACTTTGCAAAGCCCGAGGACCTCGCACTGGAGCGCAAGAGATTCACGAGAGAAAACCTTGCGACCGATTCCGAAGCGGGCGGCTTCTTGCTGTTCCCGAACACGTATAAGGACATCAGACAGATAGATGTAAAGCCGTACACAGTTGACCCGGATCAGATGAAGGCGATACGTGAAAACGTGTACAACTATTTCGGCGTGAACGAGGACGTGCTTCAGAACAAAGCGTATGGTGATGCGTGGTCGGCCTTCTATGAGGGTGCGATCGAACCGTTCGCCATCCAGTTCAGTGAGGCGATGAGTAAGGCACTGTTCTCGGAGCGCGAGAGGGCACAGGGTTCGATGTTGATGCTGACGGCTAATCGGCTTCAGTATATGAGTAATAGCGATAAGTTGAATGTCTCGAGTCAGTTACTTGACAGGGGCATTTTTTCAATAAATGACGTTCGTGAGATATGGAATATGCCGCCGGTCGAGAACGGAGATCTCCGTGTGATACGTGGCGAGTACTATTCAGCGGACGAGAAACTGACACCAGCGGAGGATATAGACGATGGCAGTCAAGAGTGAAAGAGAATACAGAGATATGACGATGGAAGTTCGCACCGCTGAGGATGCAGAGGTCGAACAGGAAGAAAGAAAGATCGTCACCGGATACGCCAGCACCTTCAATGAGCCGTACACACTGTACGAGGACGAGGACTGGAGATTCGACGAGGTGGTCAGCGACAGAGCATTCGATAACACGGATATGTCGGATGTCATCATGCAGTACGACCACGAAGGACGGGTATTCGCAAGAATGTCCAACAACACCCTGACAGTTGTCCCTGACGAGAGGGGATTGCTGATAGAAGCGGACCTCGGCGGTACCGAGCTGGGACGCCAGCTTTACGAGGAAATCCGCGGCGGCTATACGAACAAGATGAGCTTCGGCTTCACGGTAGACGGCGAAGAGATCCACGACACAAAGGACGTGGACGGCAGAACCCTCACCACGAGGACGATCACATCGGTTCGTAAACTGTATGACGTGAGCGCAGTCTCACTTCCGGCCAATGACGCGACATCTATAAGCGTCAGAAATCTGACCGACGGAGAGATCGAGAGGATACGAGCGGAGCGACTCGAGGCTGAGAGACTTGAACTCAAGAAAAGGAAGTTAATGCTCGAGATTGATTTAAATGGAGGTCAGTAATGACTAAAGAAGAAATCATGGTACTCGATGCAGAGCAGATCGAAGCGCGCAAGGCCGAGCTGAAAGTTGAACTCGAAGCGGCCGAGACAGACGAGGCGATGGATGCAATCAAAGCAGAGAACGACCTCCTCGAAGAGCGCAAGGCTCAGATCAAGCTCGAGGTCGAGAAGAGAAAAGCTGACATGGCTGCTGTCATCAAGGGACAGGGCGATGTCATCGAAGAAGTTAAAGACGAAAGGAAAGTCAACACAATGGAAATGAGAAACACACCTGAGTACATCAACGCATACGCTGAGTACATCAAGAGCGGAAACGATATGGAGTGCCGCAAGCTCACTTCTGAGAACGACACAACTCCGAACGGAACCGGCACTGTAGCTGTTCCTGAGTTCGTTTACGACATAGTTAAAACTGCATGGGAGAGAGAAGGCATCATGTCTCTCGTTCGCAAGAGCTACCTCAGAGGCAACCTCAAGGTTCAGTTCGAGATCAGTTCCAGCGAGGCCGCAGTTCACGCTGAGGGTGGCGCTGCTGTTGATGAGGAGAATCTGGTTCTCGGAATCGTCACGCTCGTTCCGGAAAGCATCAAGAAGTGGATCGCTATCTCTGACGAGGTATATGACCTCAGAGGCGAAGAGTTCCTGAGATACATCTATGACGAACTGACATACAGAATCGCAAAGAAGGCTGCTGACCAGATCATCGCTAAGATCGAGGCTTGCGGAACAGTTTCGACAACGACTTGCCCGGGAGTTCCTAAACTGACGGCTGCAAGTGCATCGCTCGGAACAATCGCCGCTGCTATGGCTCTGCTGAGTGACGAGGCTGCTAATCCGGTCATCATGATGAACAAGGCTACATGGGGCGCTTTCAAGGCACTTCAGGCTGCCGGCAGTTATGGTTATGATCCGTTCGAAGGTCTGCCAGTTGTATTCAACAATAAAATCGCTTCGTATGCTGCTGCTACAACCGGCGTTACATACGCTATCGTAGGTGACCTCGGACACGGTGCTCTCGCCAACTTCCCTAACGGCGATGGTATCGACTTCAAGTTCGATGAACTCAGCAAGAAGAAAGAGGATCTGATCGAAGTTCTCGGCCGTCAGTATGTCGGACTCGGCATCGTAGCGGCTGACGCATTCGTTAAGGTCGTTAAGTAATCAAAGTATCAGACTGTAGGAGGTGACTGATATGAGAAAGATTCTAATCGCGGTGCCGTGCATGGATCAGCTACCGGCACAGTTCGCACATTCATTGGCAACGTTGACATCTTATGGAATCGAGGACACCACGATATCAATCTGGTTCAACCTCGGTTCTTTGATTTACACCAGCCGTGACCAGATAGCAAAGAAGGCACTGCTCGACGAAGCGGATCTCGTTATGTGGTTCGATTCGGACATGGTATTCAACCCGGACACACTTCAAAAGATGCTCAAACTCATCGACGAGGGGCACGACATGGTTACGGGGATCTATTACAGACGGACACCGCCGTTCTCGCCGGTCGGTTTCAAAACAATGGAACTGAAAGAGGACGGGACATCGTTCGACTGGGAGGATCTCGATTATCCAATGCCAGACGAGCCGTTTGAGGTCGGTGCTTGTGGCTTCGGTTGTGTCCTGATGAAAACGGAGATATTCGTGTCCGTGTTCGCTAAGTTCGGGCAGATGTTTACTCCGATAGCAAACTGCGGTGAGGATATCGCGTTCTGCTGGAGGGCGAGGCAGTGCGGTTACAAGATAATCGCAGACCCGTCCATCAAACTCGGGCACGTTGGTCACACGATCATCACGGAAGATTTTTTCAAGAACTATCAGTCAACTCTAAGTAAAAACAAAGAGGGGCGGGACTAACAACCCCGTCCCTGTTGTGAGGTAAGTAAATGGCTACACTGGACAACGTAAGAGCGGCCCTCAGGGTCAGAACTCTGGCATACGATAATGAACTTACGAATCTGATAAATGCAGCGAAAACGGATCTCGGTATCGCCGGCGTTGATTTGCCGTCGACACTTGATGAGATATGCGAAACGGCCATAATCACATACTGCAAGATGCATTTCGGTCTGCCTGAGGACACTGAGTGGCTCAAGAAGTCCTATGACGAGCAGAAAGCCCAACTCGTAACGGCTACGGGCTATACGGATTGGGGTGACTCAAATGTATGACTCAGTTGCAACGCTAAAGGGCGAACCGACAGTAACATACGATGAATACGGCAACGAGGTCATCACGTATCAGGACACCGAAGTCTATGTGATGCCGCGTGGCGTGTATCAGGCTGAGTTCTACAATGCGGCTCAGGCTGGCCTCCATCCGTCGATAACGTTCGTGCTGACAAACAGAGCGGACTACCACGGAGAAAAGCTCATCGAGTTCGAGGGCAAACTCTACAACGTGATCCGCACCGACTGGACAGCACAGAGGGACAGCATCTCACTTATATGCGAGGAGCGTGTTCATAATGGCTAAGGGTTTAGTTGCACAACTTAATGATGTTCTTGCTGATTTTTATGAGGTCGTTCGAGACGAATTTGAAGGAGCAGAGAAGGAAGTCGCTGAGGAATGTGTAAGGCAACTCAAAGCCGTTCAGTGGAAAACCAAAACCGGCAAAAATTATAGCCGAACATGGGGACTCAAAAAGGAAAAAGGATGGGGAGGTTATTTGCCGGGATACACTGTGCATAATAGCAAGAACTATCAACTTACACACCTTCTCGAGAACGGCCACGCTGTTATCAACGCTAAAGGAGATACGGGCAAGCGAGCAAAGGGCATAAAGCATATTTATCCTGTATACGAATGGGCTCAGGGCGAACTCGAAAGAGAAATCCGTCAACGCATCGAAAGGAACGGAGGGTGGAACCGATGAGCATATATTCAACACTGCAAGGCACCGGCCTCCCGTGTGCTTATTCGCATTTCAAGACGTCACAGACTCCGCCGTATATCGTGTATATCGGCAACGGGCAGAACACGATGGATGCGGATAATACGCACTACTGGAGACGGAACCAGTACCAAATAGAATACTACTTCACGACGAAAAGCGAATCAAACGAGGCCAGCATCGAGGACGCACTTCTCACCGCTGGCTATTTATATGACAAATCCGAGGACGTCTACATCGAGGATCAAGGCGTGTTCGTGATTTACTACTACGTTTAAGGAGAAATCAGAATGGCAAACAAAGTCGAATTTGGTATCTCGAACCTCTACATCGGTACATTCAGTTACAACACATCCGGCACCGTAGTTATGGGCACGCCATATCATCAGGCCGGTGCTGTTTCGTTCTCGCCTGAGGAGCAGAGCGAAAACAATCAGTTCTATGCTGATAACGTTGTTTACTGGAGCGCATACACCGGTGGAACATTCGAGGGCGATCTCGAAGTCGCAAAGTTCGATGACACGTTTAAGACACAGTTCCTCGGATACATTTCGAAGAGTGACGGCGGTCTTGCGGTTAAGAAGAACGCAGTCAAGCCGAACGTGTACATCGCATTTCAGGTTGAAGGCGATGCCGAGTCTCGCAGAATCATCCTGTATAACTGCTCTCTCGGTGGCATCACTCGTGAGTATGCGACCACAGAGGATACGATCGAACCGGCAACAGAGACAATCGCTGTTACAGTAGCGGGTGACAACAACACGGGCATCTCTATGGTGTCTTATGGCCAGACCGCAACAGGCTACAGCACTCTGTTCACAAGCCCGCCGGCTCCGACAACCACTTAATGTAAAAGGGGCGGGCTGTGTATCGGCCCGCTCCATTTTTTCATAGGAGGCGAAAATGGAAAAGACTATCAAAATAGGAAAACAAGAAGTCCGACTGAGCAATAACTTCAGTTGGGCGATGATATATAGAGACCAGTTCGGACACGATATCGTCTCGACACTGACTCCGATGATGGCGGCTGCGCTTGATGTAGCGTCCGGTTTGCTTGCGGAGATGAGTACGGACAGCAAAGTGGACTTGACCGACCTTCTCAAGGCACTCGACGGAGACAAGTTCCTCGATGCGGTCATACACATGAGCGGGTTCGAATTGGTCGACATCGCATACATAACGTGGGCGATGGCAAAAGCGGCAGACGATGATATCCCTGATCCGAGAACGTGGATATGGGGCTTTGACGTGTTCCCGCTGGACGTAGTCGTTCCGGAAGTATTCACACTGGCACTCAAGGGACTGGCCTCGTCAAAAAACTTGAAGAGGCTGAAAGACCTCGCAAAACAAATAAAGGTCGTTCAGCCGGAATCGACATCGACACAATCATCCTCGCCGGACTCGAACGAGGACTAACACTTACAGATATTAAGAAGATGCAGATAGGGCAGGTCGTGGACTTTTGCATAGCCTACAACGAGAGACAGAAGGCAGCGGAGAAGGCTCAGAAACACGCTGAGAAACACGGAACTAAACGCAAGGCAACACAGAACGATATAAATGCGTTCTTTGGTTAGAGGGCAAATAAATGGCTGGAAATGTAAAGGGTATCGTAATTGAGTTTTCGGGCAATACCACTAAACTCGACAAGGCCCTCCGAGACATCAAGAATAGCACGAAAGACATCGACAAGGAACTCAAGAACGTCGACAAGGCGCTTAAGTTCAATCCGACATCGGTTGAGCTCTGGAGGCAGAAACAGGATCTCCTGAGACAGAAGATAAAAGAGACTGAGAACAACCTGAAAGAGCTGAAGAATATGCAGTCTCAGATGGACGCTCAGGGTATTGACAAAAACTCCGAGGCGTATCGCCGTGTCCAGCGCGAGATCATCGAGACCGAGTCAAAGCTCAAGCACTTTGTGGCGGAAGAGAAGAAAATCGGTCAGGTCAATCTCCGGGCGGCTTCAGAGCAATTCAAACAGATAGGAACGAATCTCGAGTCTGCCGGAAGAGCGATGGCGGGACTCTCGAGGGTGGCCGCAGCGGTTGCAGCGTCTATCGGTGCGATAACAGTTAAATCGGCATCATGGGCGGATGACATGAACACGATGTCGAAGGTCTACGGTATCAGCACTAAGGAGCTCCAGAAGTATTCGGCAGCTGCTGAGCTTGTGGACGTGGATGTCGATACAATAGCCAAGTCACATCAGAAACTGACAAAGCAGATGTCATCAGCTCAGGACGGCACCGGGAAGAGCGCGGAGGCGTTCGAGGCTCTGGGTGTAAACATCACGAATGCTGACGGGTCTCTGCGTGATTCTGACACGGTATGGCAAGAGACTATCGCCGCTCTCGGACAGATGGAGAACGAGACCGAACGTGATGCGGCTGCAATGCAGTTAATGGGCAAATCAGCAGCAGAGTTAAATCCACTCATCGAGGACGGCGGAGAGACATATAAGAACTTCGCTGAGACTCTGGATAAGTACGGGCTCGAGTTCATTGATCAGGAGACACTCGACAATGCGAATGCCTTTAAGGACTCGATAGATTCAATAAAGTCCATCGGTTTGATTGCCTTCCAGCAGCTCGGGACACAGATGGCTGCATATCTGGCACCGGCTATGGAGAAGGTCGTGGATCTCGTTGGCAAACTGGCTAACTGGCTTTCGAATCTGTCACCACGCACCCAGACGATAATCGCAGCGGTGGCGGGTGTGGTCGCGGTCATGGCTCCGCTTCTTATCGGCCTCGGAAAACTCAGTATGGGTATCGGGGCGATAATCAAATTGGTTGCGGTAGTCGGGCCGGCAATAGGCGGTGTTGTGGCTGCTCTCGGGCCGGCAATCATGATAATCGGCGCTCTCGTAGCGGTTGGCGTAGTGCTTTATAAGAATTGGGATACCATCAAGGCAAGGGCGATTGCGTTTAAGAATAGCGTGGTCAAAACGTTCAATGACCTGAAAGCGAAAGTCACGGCTACCTTTAATGCTATCAAGAACGCCATAGTCAACCCTATAACAACCGCCGTCAACCTTGTCAGAACCGCAATAAACAAAATCAAAAGCATCATCAACGGAGCTCACCTATCGCTGCCGAAGTTCAAGCTCCCGCACTTCAGGATCTCCGGCGGTAAACTTCCGTGGGGTATCGGAGGTAAAGGTACGGCACCGAAGATATCCGTTGACTGGTACGCTCAGGGCGGTATCTTCGACAGGGCATCTATCATCGGTGTAGGTGAGGCCGGAGCTGAGGCGGTCGTGCCTCTGGACAAGTTCTGGGACAAGCTCGACAACATGAGCACCGGCAGCACGAATATCGTCATCAATATCAACGGAGCGAATAAAGACCCGAGAGAGATAGCGGACGAAGTAAGGCGTATGCTCATCAGGGAAACTAATCAAAGGAGGCTGGCATGGCAGTAGCACCGACTGGAAACATATTCAAAGCACTTGAGTTCGACGGCGAAAGTTCAAAGCAGTACGGCGTCTACATAACAGGCGAAGCGGTCTACAACGCACCCGAAAGACAGGTCGAGATGATAGCGATACCCGGCAGAAACGGGGCATACGCACTCGACAAGGGGCGTTTTGAGAACATCGAAGTAACGTACCCTGCTGGTATCTTTGCTGATAACGAACTGGACTTTGCGGAGGCGATATCTGACTTCCGCAATTTTCTTTGCTCGAAAAAAGGCTATGTCCGTCTGACAGATGACTACAATCCGACTGAGTACAGAATGGCGATATACAAAAGCGGTCTTGAGGTTACTCCTGCCCAGTTAAGAGCGGGCGAATTTGAGATCACTTTTGAATGCAAGCCACAGCGCTGGTTGTTATCTGGGGAAACGGCTATGTCGGTGACAAGCGGTGACGAGATAAACAACCCGACACTTTTTGATAGCAGTCCGCTGTTAGAAGTGGAAGGGTACGGCGATATCGGGATTGGCAGTCAGTCTATAACTCTCGATAACATAACGCTCGGAGAAATTACCCTTAATAGCGGACGCACCATAACAAATGTATGGTCGCAGGACTATGTTGTACCGCTAACATTGAGCAACCTTCAGAGCTTAAATATTGGTGATGACATAATCGTCCCGGCTTCAACCTACACAAGAAACGACCAATATCCAGACGATTCGGCATTTTTAAGTGCAACTCTTACATCGATGGATAATATGGACTCGGCAACATTAAGTATTACGGGAAAAACCTCGGTCACGCTGAATTGCACACTTTCGCAGACAACGTTCGTATACGGGACAGCCAGCACCGCATCATTGATGAAAGCGACTTGGACAGTAACATATTCGGGCGGCACAAGAAGCGTAGGTTGTCAAGTCCAATATGATTATGACGGGAACGATACGATCGACGTCCACATTCTTTATGCTTATTACTCAAGCAATAAATCGATAAAAGTGACCATTCCATATATAGCAGGGGATTCCACCTTACCGGCACTCACTGGTTCAGTTTATATCGATTTGGATATAGGCGAGGCGTGGACGGAAAATAGCGGAGACGTCGTACCTATCAACAACGCCGTCATATTGCCCGCAATACTTCCGACATTAAATCCGGGTGCAAATGAGATAACCTACGATAACACGATAACATCGTTCAAGATCACGCCGAGGTGGTGGAAAGTATGATACCGATTTTATACGACACAAACGAAACCGCCTTTGCGAGTAATGGACTGGGAAGATTACGGGACGCCATTTCCGTAGTCGTAACCGAAGAAAGAAACGGCGTATATGAGTGCGACTTTGAATACCCTCTGGACGGGGCAAATTTTAATCTGATCCAAGTCGGTAGGATAATCGGCGTAACGCACGATGAGTCGGGCGATATCGAACCTTTTGACATCGTATCGTACACCAGACCGATAGACGGAGTGGTTACGTTCCATTGTACTCATATATCGTATCGGCTCTCATATATGACCGTAACGGCTTCAAGCATCAATTCATTGGCTGATGCTTTTACGGCGTTTGAGAGCGCTGAACCGAGTATGCCGTTTTCATTCGATACGGACAAGACTTCAAGCGGATACGTGGCGGCGTTCGATGGACTACCAAAGACAGTGCGCTCCGTGATGGGTGGTATTGAAGGCTCGATACTGGACGCATACGGCGGTGAATACTCATTCAATAACTGGACGGTTTATCTGCATTCAGCTCGTGGTCAGTTCCGAAATTTCTCGATCCGATACGGCGTGAATATGTTGGATTACAACGAAGAATACGACAGTCAAGGGACGTTTTCTTCTTGTATGCCGTACTGGACAGACGGAACGAATACCGTACTCGGTGACAGAGTGGACTCGACAGGAACAACGGTCACGGGACGGGGCGAATGTGTACCGCTCGACTTATCGGACAAGTTCGAGACCAAACCGACAAAGGCACAAGTCGAAGCCGAAGCACTGGCCTATATGTCCAACAACAATACATTTTATCCGGCACAGAGTATAACGGTGGACTTCGTCAGATTGCAGGACATGGGCTATGAGAATTTAGGCTCATTGATGCAGTGTAATCTCTGCGACACGATAAAGGTGGTATTCCCGGACTACAACGCAAGCGGAACATATAAGATCGTGAAAACGGTCTGGAACGTACTCGAGAACCGCTACGAAGAAATGGAGCTGGGACAGTTATCGACTACACTTGCGGAGGCATTAGGCGTTGACGGAAGTCTCGGAGGCGGTGGCTCAAGCAAGTCTGAATTAACAGTTGAAAGCCATTCCGTTTCCGTGTCGCTTCCTGCGTCTAATAGCGTAACCGTAAATGTGGATATGACGAAATCGGGCTATACATTCCTCGGCATTGTCGGTGTCTATAACACGGGCACAGGCTCGACACTCGGTTATGTGGTTTCGTTCTATAAATCGGCAGATAACACGGCAACTGTCATACTTCGTAATACAACGGCAACAGCAAGAAGTTATACTTGCAACGTTTACGGCTTATATAAGGATTAGGAGCAAACATGAGTAACAGGACATACGATATCATCAAAATGGTTTCACTAATCGCCGTTCCGATAGTGGCGTTTATAAGTGCGCTTTGTTCAATCTGGAACGTACCGCACAGCGAACAGATCACGGCAACTCTTACGGCAATCGACACGCTTCTCGGTGCGATTGTGGTTATTCTTTCAAGAGAGTACAACAAACCGCTGGACATGGACGTTGATGACCTTGAGTATTTAGAGGGCGACGATGAATAAAACGAAATATATGCAGACGGACTCAAGATGGGGCGGTCTCGGATATCCGAAGTCGCCTTATTTTATTAGGAACTGTGGCTGTGGTGAAGTTTCGATTGCAAATTGCATAATCGAAATGGAGCAGTATAAATCCTACACGCCGAAAACGATACATTCATATTGTGTCCAGTATGCTGATAAAGGCGGGAACGGCACGATCTTGTCGGGCATTCCGAAAATGATGTCGCACTACGGCATGACCGAAGTGAAAGAGCATCAGAATATGGCATCACTCTGGACGGAGCTTGGAAAAGGCGGGCGTGTTGCCGTTTATCTTATGGGTTCACGCAAGGGCGGTTCCAAAGGCGTTAAATGGACTTCCGGCGGTCATATAGTCTGCTCGGTAGGGTATAAGGTCGAGAACGGTAAACATTATGTTTATGTAAAAGACTCGTACTCAAACAGCAATCAACGAAACGGCTGGATCACTTACGAAGAAAACATGAAAAACGATGTCCTGCGGGTATGGAGCGGAAAACTCAACAGCAAGACGCCGAAAGCGTACACACCGACAACACCGTACACGGGCAAACTTCCGAGCAAGACGGTCAAGAAGGGCAGTAAAGGTTCAGACGTAAAAGCCGTTCAGTCATTCCTTAATTGGTGTATAAAAGCGGGTCTGTCGGTGGACGGTAAATGCGGAACAAAGACTGTCAATGCTATCAAGAAATTCCAGAACCAGAACGGGCTGACTGTTGACGGCACATTCGGAAGTAAGTCGCTGGCAAAGGCAAAGGCTATCGTGAACGTTTACAAGCCAAAACCTGCCCCGACACCAACGCCAACGCCAACACCGACCAAAACGGGTGCCGCCAAGATCACGGCAAAGGCAAAAGAATACGCATGGCCTTATGGTACGGCAACAAGCAAATTCGCTTACAAGACAGGCTCGGCTAAATCCGCATACAAGACCGCACTTAATAAGTGGATGAAAAAGAAAGCCAAGATATCACAGACAGATTGTGGTTATTTTGTAAGCACTTGTGTTAGGGCGAGTGGTGTAAGTTCATCGTTCCTTGCGCTGCCGGGTTCATATAAAAACTCATACCCAGCCGTACCGAGCACGATGACGATTGTCCACAAAGGCACAATGGGCAATTTCGCACTCAAGCTGGGTGACGTTATCAGATACAAGAAAAAGAGCGGGCAGCACACGGTCATATACCTCGGTGGCGGACTGATTGCACACGCAAGCAGAAAGCACGCATTCCCGAGGATAAGCAAGTCCGCACCGTGGAACAACAGCAACGTAAAGAAGTCAACTATACAGGTTATTAGGGCGAAATAAAATGACAGATACAGTAATGACAGCATTAATAACGGGCGGTCTTGCAGTGATAAGTAACTTGCTTATATCGTGGCAGTCCGGTTCAAAGACACTCTACCGCATAGACCAACTTGAAAAGAAGGTCGAGAAGCACAATGACCTCGTTGAAAGAGTCGCTATCATCGAACGGGACGAAAAGACCCAGTGGAAACAGATAGACGAGATCAAAGCGAAACTGGAGAAGATATAGGAGAAAAATATGGCACAGAAAATCAATGTTGACATGACGCCGGGCTTCAGACAGCCAACGATCTATTTCAGTCAAGGCGATGTCGGAACCACATTCGAGATCAATATCGTATCACGCTTCGGTGACAGTCTGCCAGCAAGCCCGACAGTCAAGATACAGGCAACAAAACCGTCTGGATTCGGGTTCGATATCACAGCCGATTCTGTCACGGGTTCGGTAGCAACATTCACCACGGTGGAGACGATGACGAACGAGGCAGGGCGGTTCCAAGCTGAACTAGAAGTGTCCAAAAGCGGAGTCGTTCTGTATACGGCTAACTTTTGGATGCAGGGCGAAGAACGCGCACATCCAGATGGCACAACAGACGGCGATGCGGAAACAATTATCCCTCAGTTAACACTGCTCGTAGATAGGGCAGAGACGGCCGCAAATATGCTCCTTAACTGCTCAGCGGAGGCAACTACACTCGCAGCCGGCAACAATGCAACGGCATCTTATGATCCAGACACGGGCAAGTTCTCGTTCGGTATTCCAAAGGGTGCTGATGGGTCTCTCTCATCGGGCGTACTGGCACCGACGTACTCTTCTTCGGCTACATATGCCGTAGGGGACTATGTCTATTACAGTGGCAACCTTTATCGCTGCACTACGGCCATCACTACGGCAGAGTCGTGGACATCTGGACACTGGACACAGGTCGCACTCGCTCCGGAAGTTTCTGACTTAAAGAGATACAAGAAATAGGAAAGCTTCTCGGACACGCAAACATCAACACAACAATGGAATATGTGTATACCAGCGATGAAAAGGTGATGCACTCATATAGGAAGTATATTGCATAGGTCGCTCAGGGGTGGGCGACTTTTCACCTCCTTTCTTTGATACACGCAGAGATAAACCCGGGACTTCATATCCCGGGTTTCTTTGCGTTTTTGGTCGAAAAACGACCGATTTATTTGACTTCTAAGCGATTTTTTTAATCTTGGTCGATATCTGTATCCTCTGATTTCTCAACCTCTTCATCATCCTCATCGAGAACAGCGAGGGCAGCAGCGAACTCGGGGTGTTCTCTCATCCAATCTTCGTGTTTTGCCTTACGTGCTGCCTGATTGTACCTGATCCGCATCGGCCCGTCTTGGATCTCCCAGTAGGCGAGAGGCCACGCTTTTACTCCACGCTTAAATTTAGTTTTATCGAATCCTAGCTCATCAAGACACGGATAACATATATATCCATCGGATAACACTTGGCCGCGTCTGACTACTCCTATACCTTTACCACATCTTGCACATTTCATATTTATCACCTCCAAAACAAATTATACACAATCGTTAAGAATTTCGAAAGAAGGGTTGACAACAATCAGGGCAATCCATTAATATAAGTGCGAGGTGAGTAACTATTCCTAAAATCGTAATGCGAAGTACGTGTTTTTGGGACAAATAAGATAGTACATTCACCTCAGATAAACAGGAGGTGAATTTTTTTATGAAGCGTTCAAGTTACGAGCAATTCGCCATCGTCAAGTCTGACTCGGCATCGTTATTCGAGAAACTGCTGAACGAGAAGGTCTATGAACTCAGGAACGACTATCCTGAGGTCAAGTTCTCCGAATCCATCCCACTTTACGCACAAATCAAATATCGCAAGGAAGTAAAAGCACCGGAGTCTATCTCGGAAGAGTACGAGATGGTCGGTGCTTGTTTTGTTTGCGAACAGTGCCCGCATTTTGTACCGGCAACGAACAAGGACGGCTCTGAGGATCTGCGCTGCAAGGTTGGTGACTGCACACATCCAGATAACGAGCTGGGACGGACTTACAGAACGACACCGGCGTGTGATGCGCTCTACGAACTGATTCAGGCGAGGGAGGTAAAACTATGCTTTACGAAATAGGCGTGTTCGTTATTCTGCTCTCTGCTGCGTTCTGTGGTGGATCCGTACTGGTCCCGAACGTGATAGCAGCGGTAGGGCTTGTGCTGGTGCTGATTGGAAGGAGGAGAAACAATGGCAAGTACACAGACACAGAGAGATAGGGTGCTGAACTATCTCAGAACGAGGGGAGGGCTGACGGTCCGCGAGGCCATGATAGAACTCAATATCAACTGCCTTCCGAAGAGAATCGAGGAACTCCGCAATATGGGGTATCCGATCAAGACCGAGTGGGTCTACGGCAAGAACGTCAGATATGGCGTGTACAAGCTCGAGGAGGTGACGGCATGAAGCATATCTACGACAAGAAGAAGGCGTTCGTTGAGTCACTGAACGAACCGCTCAAGGCCCTGAGAGACTTCGAGGCCATCGAGTACGCAAGAGATCCAATACAGGGCGACGAGTACATCCGCATCAAGGACAAGCTCGGTCAGGTGTTCTATGTGAACGTAACCGGGAACAGCGAGGAGGCGATTCTGCTCGAGGTGGCAAGGATAACGCTCGGAATGAGAGCGACCGGATTCGTCACCAGCAGAGAGCGTATCAGAGACATCGCTCCGATGTTCAGAAAGGCGGTGTCGTGATGGCAACGAGATTCAAAGTGACACAGCTCATCCACGACTGGGTGAAAGTCAAAGAGGCGTACGGCTACGTCGATGTCAAGAACGTGTTCGAGGTCCACAACAACGATGACCTTCAGACTCTGCTCATGACCCTTATCGACTTCGGACCGGACAAGATCACTCTCGAGATAACGAAGGAGGTGATCGAGTAATGGCAGAACTGAGAGGTGACTACCGCAAGTTCATGGACAAGAACTATCTCGGTTCATGGGATGTTCCGGACGGTGAAGATCTCGTACTGACCATAGACAAGGCAGCACGTGACGATGTTAAGAACGAGCGCGGTTCAGAGAGAAAGCTGACACTCCACTTTGTTGAGGACTATAAGCCGATGATACTGAACGCGACTAACTCAAAGGCACTCTCGGAGGCGGTCGGATCTACAAAGGTCGAGGACTGGTCCGGGAAGAGAGTGGCCATATACACAACGAAGGTCACTGCGTTCGGTGGCACAACAGACGCACTCCGCATCAGGAACTATCCTCCGAGAGAGACAAAGGCGTTCTGTGATAACTGCGGATGTGAGATAGAGGCACACGGCTCGTACTCGGTCAACAAGATCGTGACGATGAGCAAAGCAAAGTACGGACAGACTCTGTGCTGGGACTGTGCTTCGGCAAGGAAGGAGGCCGAGAAATGACAACACCGTGGATGTACAGGAAGAAGCTGAAACTGTTCGAGATATTCCGTGTTATAGACGGTAAAGAGCAGATAGTCGCTATCGGTCTCGATGAGGGCCAGACCAGACGGATTGTGGAGCTTATGAATGAGGAGGTGTTTCGTGAGGTCGCTACTGGACGTCCCTAAATACGCTGGACCACCACAGGAGAATCTGATGGTCCGTGATGACTACTGGGATGATGACTGGGATGATGAGGAGGTGTTCGAGGACGATGATATTGACGAGTTCTAACTATCACGGTCTCGAAGCAAACAGGACCTATTGGAGCGTAAGCCAGTTCAAGGAGTTTGACAAATGTGAAGCTGCTGGACTGGCCTCGGTCCGGGGCCTGTACGAGAGACCTGAAACGGATGCGCTCTTAATCGGATCATACGTGGACGCATACTTCGCCGGTGAACTGGATGAGTTTATGGGAGCACACGCCGATGTGATGTATACACGGAAGGGCGAATTATACGCTAAGTACCAACACGCTAACAAAATCATCGAGAGCGTACTGATTCAGCCGTTGATGCTGGAGTTCCTACAGGGCGAACAACAGAAGATATTCACAGCAGAAATGTTCGGTGTCCCGTGGAAGATCAAGACGGACGTGTACAAGTGGGCTGACAAGATAGTCGACCTCAAGTGTGTCAAGGACTTCAAGCCGATATATCAGGACGGGTTCGGGTACCGGTCGTGGATAGAGTACTGGGGATACGACATACAGGGTGCTATATACCAGCGTGTCGTGGAAGAGTGTACAGGCGAAAGACTTCCGTTCTACATCGCAGCGGTCACGAAAGAGCCGGTCCCGGACGTGGACGTGATCGAACTGCCTCAGTCCGTACTCGATACGGCTCTCAAGGTGGTCGAGGCAAAGATAGACAGGTTCGACTTAGTGAAAAATAGTGAAATCCCGCCGGAGAGGTGTGGGACTTGCGAGTACTGTAAGCAGACAAAGATATTAACGGCTCCGAGTGTGTTCGAGCCGGAGGAGGTGTAAATGACTAATAACGAAAAGATTAACCAGATAAGAGGCATTGTGATTGATGCCGCTGTAAATGGGCAGAAGCTGAGTCCTATCCGAGAGTACAACTCAGCAGAATGGATTTATAAAAAGGGATGGGCTGACGCTATGGTTCGCATCAAGACAATCGTCTGCGACATCATCGATGAGGACGAGGATTAAGGAGGCACTAATGCTTAACAACATCAAAATCCACGGCTATCTCGGACGCGATCCGGAGCTGAAGGAATACAAGAGGGCAAACGGTGAGACCGGTCAGCTCTGCAATCTGTCCGTCGGTGTGTCCAGAGTCAATGAGGGCACAGACTGGTTCGATGTGACATTCTTCGGAAAGAGGGCCGAGGTAGTCGATAAGTTCTTCCAGAAGGGCTCACAAATTATCGTATCGGGCCGTATGCAGTCGGACACTGTCGAGAAGGACGGACGCAAACACAAGTACTGGAAGGTCATCGGTGATGACTTTGACTTCTGTGACAGCAAGGAATCACCAAGAGGCTCGGCCATAGTGGAGACCGACTCCTTTAAGGCCGCAGAGGATGATATACCGTTCTTATGTGGCAGATAACAATTAATGAGCTGGTACATGACTCGTATCAGCCGAAAGGAATCAATGACCGTGTGAGCGGACTGACGAGGTGGTTCTGTCCCGTCTGTGACACCGTTGTCGGCCTATACAGTACTGGAACTGTCCACGATAAAGGGTGGCTCATCAAACGAGACCAGTGCCGGAACGGACACAACATCGACTGGGAGGGCATCGATTGAAGCACCTCATATCTGACACACGCGAGAAAAAGAACCAGCACGTCTTAGACTACTTCGAGGCGGTAGGCATCAAGTACGAAATCGCTAAACTCGACTTTGGTGACTACATGGATGCTTACCGTCCCGGGATAGTTATCGACCGGAAGCAGAACATCGCAGAGCTTGCGAAGAATGTAGTGGGTAAAGACCGGGACAGGTTCGTGAGGGAACTGGAGAGAGCACAGGCAGCCGGATCTAAACTGGTCATACTGGTCGAGCAGAATCGGTACAAGGACCGGGACAAATGGATTCACGTAACCGAACCCGCCGACCTCATGCTCTGGTCGAGTCCACACACCAAGATACGCGGAGAGCGAGTATTTCGGTCTGTGAGCGGTTTAATAGCCAAGTATGGTATATCCGTCCAATTCTGTGATAAGCGGACTACGGGGCGAAATATTTTAAGAATCATTTACGGAGACAGTTATGAGTAAGGACCAGAAGGGGTTCGTAGTATACGGAGACATCGAGGAATCACTGAACGAGCTGACAGACGAACAAGTAGCAAAACTGTTCCGGGGCATGGTCAGTTATTTCAACACCGGCAAAGAGCCGAAGTTTAGCGGTCTGATGAAGATGGTATTCATTCCGATCAGGCAGCAGATGGACCGTGATACAGACAAGTACGAGAAGAAATGCGAGAAGAATCGCGAGAGCATACAGAAGTATTGGGACAAGGTTAAGGCCGATACGAATGAATACGAACGTATACGAACGAATACGAATGTATACGAACGTATTCCAGCGAATACGAACGTAGCCAATACAAATACAAAAACAAGTACAACTACAAAAACAGATACAGGGACAACTACAACGTCCTCCGAAACGGACCCGGGCCTCCTCTCCTTCGAGCTGATCCAGTATCTCAACGAAAAGACCGGGAGTGACTACAGGCCGGACCGGGCGAATGCCGAGAGGATACAGGCGTTACTGGATGCCGGTTACAGTCCGGACCAGATCCGTTCGGTAATCGACAAGAAGTGCGCTGAATGGCTGGGTGACGAAAAGATGCGGGCGTATCTGAGACCATCGACATTATTCGGCACCAAGTTCTCCGAGTACGTCTCGGCTCCGATCTCGATCAGTCAGGAACGCAAACAGTCCGAGGCTGATAAGAGGGAGCGACTACAGACGGAACTCGACCAGAAACGGGAGGCTCTGTCTGCCCTAAAGGAATCGCTGACAGGTGCGGATAAGACTGAGAGACGTGCGCTCCGGGAACAGATCGCGCTGCTTGAGGACAGTATCGGCGTAATTGAAGGGAGGTTGGCGTGTTGGCCGGCATAGTTAAGAAGAAGATACGTCCGGGTGCGCTCGTGATGGTTTCGTTTCCAATGGTCGAGAACGAACAGACGAATAACCCGGCTAAAAAACTGGAGGGACAGGAGTTCACTGTGAGGAGGCGTGTCTGCGTCAATACCCGCAGTGGACAGAAGGGATACTGGGAACTGTACGGAGCCGTATCGGACAAGGGCGTTCCGTATGGGTTCCTCGATGACGAACTGTATGTGATAGCGGAGGTTAAGAGATGGCACTGATAGATAAGGACGCTGCGATCGAGGCGATATCGATGTACCTCTTCATCAATGACGCGATAGTCAGAACGCAGCCTATGAGGGTTGCGGACTACAAGGTGTTCGCTGAGTCGATACTGAAAGAGGTCGACATCGTAGAGGAGAGAACGTACTGTGGCGGGTGCGCTAAGTGGCATCCGAGCGGCTTCCCGGACACGGGTGCTTGCGAACAGATCCATGACTTCACGGACAAGATGGACTGGTGCTCGAGGGCGAAGAAGAAGGAGGAGCCGAAGAAGGTGCCGCCGAAACGTTTGACTTTTGTTCATACGGAGAAAGAGAGGGCGAGTGATGACATATTCAATGATGGTCGGTAAATACAAATTGATATTTTCTGACACGCATTTCAAAGACTTCCGCAAGAAACCGACTATCTCTGTATATGACGCTGACACTAACAGCGAAACGAAGATAGCGAGTTTTAACAGCCAAGAAACATTTGAATGGTTTATTGAAGCGGTAGTCGAGGCAGACCGCAAGGACGAGCCAATGAAAACTACGGACTATTGTGACATCTGTAATCACGAAAGTTGTGAAAATTGCGTAGCCGACAATAGAAATGATTACTGTGTACCAAGCAATTTCAAGAAGCGTGTTGAGGACGAGCCGCAGACGGATTGCCCGTGGAAGTGAGGGTGATATGGGCAGATTGAGTTCATGGAACTGTCACGGATGTACCAATGTCTGCTACAGGCTGTGTCCTGATGGCGAGGTCGCTGAGTTCTGCCGTCCTGTGATGGAGACAGGAACACATCGCACAAAGTGGACAACGCCTGACCACATCGAGTGCTTAGACAAGACGGATGATCCGAGTATGACAGACAATGAAGTGAAGATATGGAGCTGGCCGTGGGGAGACAGACCTGTTCGGTCAAGCAAATAACAACGGCATAGCAGGGGGCGGGCGAATACTTATAAACATCACTTTATTCGTACAATTTCCTCTTTTTACACCCACGCCCGTCCTCTGTTTGCAGATAAGGAGAACAATGATGGCAAGACAAACGACTATGAAGAAAATCGAAACGCCTGAAGGTAACGCTGACATCCTCGAAGATATCAAGCGTGAGCACGGTATCGATGCGCTCCGGGCTGAGCTGAAGAGATACGAGGCGGTCATCACTCAGAGCAAGGAAGAAATCGACAGGCTCTACGGGCTGATAATGCACAAGGACATCGTGATCAATTCGCTCCAGAAGGCGAACGAACAGATAAGCGACGAACTCAGCAAGGCAAGGAATCAGTGACAGCGAAGGAATACTTAAGACAATACGAATACGCAAAGAGGCGAGCTGCCCGGTACCGTGACATGTACGAGAACGAGCTGAGGCAGATAGACGCGGTCCGGTCCTTATCGGATAATGACGGGATGCCTCACGGGTCGAACATATCCAAACCGACCGAGGACAAGGCGATACGTTTAGCGGACAAAGCACTCAGGTGGCAACAGGCCGAACTGGATGCGATAGCGATAGGGGATAAGGTGTTTGCCACTATCAGCGATATACCCGACATCGAGGGCGACGTGCTGTATCTGCGCTACATCAAACTCCGTAAATGGGAAGAGATATGTGTAGAGCTGCACTACTCATGGAATGGGATACACAAAGTCCACAGGCGGGCACTATCCATTGTAGACGGCATCATATCCAACAGGGTATAGAAGGGTACATATAGTGACCGTATAATAATAGTGTCAGAAGTACGTAATACAGAAACTGACACTCACTCACCTCAGCCGGGGCGAGGAACCTCGGCGTTATGCCGGTAACAGTAACGCGGTGCAACTCCGCAACCGGCACGCTGTACGCAGAAAGTATTATGATAGGGTCAGTAGAAGGACGGGGTCGCGCTCGTCCTTTTGCTTTGGTTAGATATGGGGCGACTGGAAATCACGACACATATAGGATGTCCGGTAAACTGCATGGACTGTCCTCAGGAGCTGCTCAGGTCGAGATATCACGGCCGGCTGATGATGGATCTCGAGGACTATAAGAGGGCGATAGATAAAGTGCCAGCGGGTACTCGCATCGACTTCTCGGGTATGTGCGAACCGTTCACGAATCCGCACTGTACCGACATGATCCTGTATGCAGCCGAGAAGGGTTTCCCGCTGGCTCTGTACACGACGCTTCAGGGCGCGACAGCTGAGGACTATAAGCGACTGAAGGGTGTCCGGTTCGAGGTCGTGACGATACATCTGCCGGACAAGGACGGCCGCTCACACTTCAACATCACGGGCGAATACCTCGCACTGCTGGGTGGATGGCCGTGTGACAACTATTCGTGTCATGGGCAGATAGATGACTACGTTCTTCAGTATCTGGGACCGAGGAACCTCATCACCTATATGCACGACAGAGCGGGCAACGTAGAGTGCCGGCCTCATAGGAGTCTCAGTCCTGATTGCAGACTGCGCTGCATGACATCGGGCCGAGCGATGGACCACAACGTACTGCTTCCGGACGGCACCGTGATAACGTGCTGCATGGACTACGGCATGACGGGTGTGTTCGGCAACTTATTCGAGCAGACATACGAAGAGGTGCTGAACTCGGACGCGGCCCGTGCGATGCGAGCCACACTTGACAGAGGTGAGAGTATATGCCGACACTGTGCGAACGCGATCCCGATCTAAGCATCATCATCCCGGCGTACAACATCGAGGGTTGTATCACACCGATGCTCGATTCGTTAAAGGCTCAGGACATCGGGGACTATTCGGTCGAGATCATATTCGTGCTCAACAACTGCACGGACGACACTGAGGGCGTAATCAGACGGAGCGGGCTGGACTGTCAGCTCATCAACTGCGAGATACAAGGGTGCGGTCCCGCACGTAACGCGGGATTGGATGTGGCTCGAGGCGAATACATCTGGACGATGGACGGCGATGACTGGTTGATGTCAGACACGGCAGTCAGGCGAGTACTGGACAGGGTAAAGCGTGACGGCTTGGATATCTTGCGTGTGCCGTTCAGTCACGAGAGGTACAGATACAATTACTTCTCGATGGTGTGGCAGTACGTTATACGGCGTGAGTTCATCGGAGATATACGGTTCCCGAACTACCAGCCGGCAGAGGATGATGCCTTCATGGAGGCGGTGTTGCGTAAGAAGGGACTCGATAGGCATACGTATATGTTCCTTCCGCATCTGAGCGAGGAACTATATTACTACAACTACTTGAGACCGGGCAGTAATATGTACCGGCATCAGGTACTTGGAGAAAAGATATAGATGGCTAAAGCGTTTTCAAAGAACTTCTATGGATCAAGCGTGTGGCGTGATTGCCGGAACGCATACGCAGCGAGCCGTGGTCATTTATGTGAGAGATGTATCAGGCGAGGCATCTTGTCTCACGGCGAGATCGTACATCACAAGATAGAGCTGACACCTGACAACATAGACGATCCGAGCATCACACTTAACTGGGATAACCTCGAGCTGCTCTGTAGATTCTGTCACGCCGAAGTACATGACCAGCGAAAGAATTGCAGACGCTTCACTATCGGACCGGACGGAGAAATAATTGTCGAGACTCCCCCCCGGGTCGGTCGAAAATGGCGGCACACCATAGAC
>Ga0265300_10001242_pt1 | contig 24450 bp, 20 predicted proteins | sample AusTroGonzalo_MG_FD_193482 | JGI IMG/M metagenome (GOLD analysis project Ga0265300, IMG submission 193482) | Bovine rumen microbial communities from tropical cattle in Woodstock, Queensland, Australia - Gonzalo_03 | ecosystem: Host-associated > Mammals > Digestive system > Stomach > Rumen ...
TCATTAAAATACTATTTAACATGTCTTCTGCAACATCAGAAGCAAATGCCATCGCATTCATATATTTCTGAGACGATGCTGATGCTTCTAATACAGAATTAAGATCGATGAAAACATCCAATCCTTTTGTTGGATTGAATGTTTCACCAAGTATTGTAGAGATTACACGATATTTTGGCTTTACTACAGCACAGAGTCTACCCAGTGTGTAATCCATATTAAATACGTCCCTCCCCGAACATGTAATCTGAGAATGCTCCTACACCAACTCTGTTAATCTGATTTCTCTTATCAAGAATAGAATGTAAGAGATGATGTTTCGGCTGTTCAAATGCAAGACCAACTGTTACTGATTCTGAATTCTGTAACGCTGTCTTGAGTCTTACGATTTGATACGGTGGATCTTCTTCTAAGAAGTTCGGACGTAACAGTTTGTTGTCCGGTCTTCTCAGTAACTTACTTAACATTATCTCACCATGAGTTGCCATAACTGGCATAACTTCGTTAAGCATTCTTGTGAGTGCAACTGCAGCTTCATCTACAGTCTCAAACTTTGTTACATCATTCTCAAACAATTTCATTATATTCATATAAACTGCAAGTGATGAAATTGATATAGGTGTGATGTTACAAAGTATACCGTTATCTGTATCGATGATCTTATATGATGAAAGTTTGATGTATGTCTGTTCATCAATAACAACCTCTTTACCTTTCTCAATGATGTTCGGAGGAATGTTGATTGATGCATAATTCGTGATACCGATCGGAGTCATCTCCTTACCGATATACATTGTGAAACCATTTGAAAGATCATCCTGATAATTATCCTTAATATAGATATCAAATCTCTTTTCATCTTTTGGAATGACAGAGGACTGATCTATTTCAAAATACTTATCGAGTGGACCTTCAAAGATGATTGGTTCAGCATCAGCCTTTAAGATATGCTTTACTGATAATACATTCTGCTGTACTCTCGAAGTGGTTAACTCAGTTGAGTAGATAAATCCACCTCTTAAGTTACCAACCTTAAGTGCAACCGATCCATAGCAAACGTGACACACATCTTCGTTGAGGTTACACTTACATGGACTTCTGAAGTACAGTGTCTTACCAATCAGACTTTTATCGTTCTGATTGAATACCTTTAAGACCTTAGACCATTTATGTTCATAATAGTATCTACCATGGTACATGTTCATAGTCTCTTCTTCAATTGTGACCTTAATTGTATTCTTAGAACCACAGTCATGGACTGTCTGGCTTATTGTACCATATGTGAGTATCATGAGATTACGTGAGAAGTAACCAGCACTTCCCATGTAGTCTTCATTATAAATGTCTGGTACACGAGCAGCAATTGCAGCTGCGTAGAAGATTGGTACTGAGCAATATCCTCGGTCTGTACCGTTACCATTCATGATTACGTCTACGAGATAACCTGATCTTGAACCATCTGGAATCTGAGCGAAGTTTATATAAACCTCTTCCATCTGCTTCGGCTTGATTACCTTTGTAAACTCATTAGCTTCAAAGAATGGATTGCCTAAGCGTAACATCTCATCCTTGAGAACGTTATACTTTTCTTTATTTGCAGATACGATTTCATTCGCCTGCATGTTACTTGGATATACAGTATTATTGATTTCTCTGATGATTTCAGATTCTCGATACTGATCCAAGAACAGCGACTCTGCAGAATATACTCTTAAATCAGCATATGAGAATATCGATAATATCTCTTTGATATCTAATGAAGCATTGGCAATAATCTCATTGATTTCATCAAGAGTTCTACCATACTTCTTAAGATAGTCTACGAGATTATCCTGTAACCATCCTCTGACACTCTTCTTCAACGGACCATCAAACACAAACTTGCTTAAATCGATAAACTCAATCTCTTCATGTAATGGTTTGATGTATGGTAAGATTAACATTAATCTGTTCAATGGACACACGAATGTTTCATCGTGGTCCAGAGTATTTTTGAACTTGATTGGAGTGTGCTGAAGTTTATCACCATCATACATAATATTCCAACATAAACCACAAACATCCACTATTCTTTCGAACAGATCTTCCATGTTTCCATATCTGTCAAGTATCAGAGTATCGCCTAACAACTCATAGATTATGTCAGGATCATTAATCTCCTGATACTTTGCAATATCAGGAAATCTTGATTCATTCACATCTGTATCTGTGTTCATATTCAAAGACATTTTTACATTCCTCCTCTATTATGATTATATGTATATACTATATTAATTATCGATGTCTTCCTTAGTGAACTTGAAATCCATCAATAATTCCTTTCTATTCTTAATGTCTTCTCTACCCTTACCAATTAACATAGACATTGTTCTTTTCATCTCGTTTATGTCATCGATTGTAACCTGAATGAGTCTACGTGTTCGAGGATCCATGATTGTCTCCTTAGATACAGCAGCTGAAGAAGATCCAAGGCCTTTATATCTGTCTTTGATTACTGGATAAAGTTTATCAGTATATTCAAAGAATCTTGATAATGTTGTCTGTTCATCTAACTGCTTCTTCTTAGAATAATAATGGATGAGTAATCCATACTTCTCCTGAACATCGATTATATACTTAAGAGAATCAATTAATTCCTGATCGATGATAACGAACTGGTCTATGCAATTGATTGTAGAGACAACCTGATTTGTCTTATGATCGAAACCAATTTCCTTATAGATGTTTGAAAGTGATCTTAACCATTCATCTACATTGTTGATGAAGTTCTCAGGTGTTCTTCCATACTTAACAAATCCATTAGCTATGAATTCAAGAAGATATCTGTCAACTGTCTTTGTACCTGATACTTCACGTAATACTGAGAGATAGTTGAATGAATCTCTTACGAAGTCTGAAGCTTTCATCTTAGTTGTCTCAAATTCAGCTTCTACATCTGAGATCGTCTTTAAGCATTCTTCGATGTATTCTCGTGTAGATGTTACGTAGATATACTCTTTCTTGTTACCCAACTGGAGTTTGTACAGAGGTGGTTCAGCTATATACAACTTACCAGCTATGATAACTTCTGGCATATACTTTGCGAAGAATGCACAGTTACCTACTCGGATATGATATCCATCAATATCCGCATCAGTAGCTATGATGATCTTATCAAAATTTAATTTTCTTATATCGAAAGATGCACCAATTCCGCAACCAAGAATATTGATAAGATCAGACCATACAGATGACTTTACTACACGAGAGATGTCTTCATCCCAAACATTCAGTGATTTACCTCTACACTGAAGGATTGCCTGGAATCTACCATCACGAGCACCTCTTAATCCACCACCTGCAGAAAGACCCTCAACAATATACAATTCTTTTGGTTCTTTCGTTTTGAGTGATGAACACGGAATGAATGCTTTCGGCTTTTCCCATTTGCTCTTTTTACGTGTTACAGATCCAACAAGTCTTGCTTCTTCACCCTCATGACGAACTCGGTTATTCGCAATGATAATCTCAGCAAAGTCATTTACTGTATCTGAATACTCATTCATTTTCTCATAAACAAGATCAGTCAGCTTATTAAGAATTTCTTCTGGGAATACATGCTGCTTAGCCTGAGCCGAGAACATATTACCGAAGTTACATCGTGCGATTACAACTACCTGAAGATGTTCCATAATATCTTTCTTTAACAGATTCTTATTTTCTTCTGCTAAAGATTTCTTCTTCTGACAGATCTTCTCAAGCATGTAATTCATATAACCATTAAGAGCACCTTTAAGATGAACACCATTCTGACTGGTATAAATCATATTCATCCAAGTCTGAACGATTGTCTCACCTTTATACTCTGGAGCTGTATACAGGAAACCGATCTTAGCTGACAGATGTCTCTTATGTTCTTCATCTTCGAATATCTCAATAAGATCACCTTTAACTTCAAACTCAAGAACTTTAGACATCCAATCTTCCTCAGGAATATTATCCTTGAAATAATCAGCGATTGTTCTGTGTTTGATCGAATACTTCTCTCCGTTGATAGTATAATTCATTTTGATATTCGTAGGAAGAGTATAATTGAACATCCATAACCATTCCTTCAACATATCAATCGGAATATAGTCAATACCAAGAATCTTCTTACTTGGTTTGAACTTAGTAATCATACCATGATCAGAACCGGTATACTTCTCAAGATTCTCTTCAATGAACTTACCCTCACGATATGTCAGAGTGAGCTTCTTCTTTTCCTGAGGTCTGATAGTGGTTACTAACAACTCTGAAGCTAAGGCTGTGTAAGCGGTTGTACCAATACCATTTTCACCAGCAGTCTCACCACCTGCTCGTGTCATGTTTGATCCAGCATTACTTGTTTCATGAATAATCCTAAGGAGTTTTGTAGGGATACCACGACCATTATCTCTGGATATGATATATTTGTCGGTAATCTCAATATCGATTTGATTACCTGGTGATTCTTCTTTTAAACATTCATCTCTGTTGTTATCAATGATTTCCTTACAGAGATGCAATACTCCAGCTTCATTTAAGAAGCCGATTGTCATACTTGGACGAAGACGAATAGCATCAAGGTCATTCTTCTTGATGGTCATCTTGTCATCTTTGTATTCTTTCATTAATTTAGACATATATATCCCCCTTGAAAAATATTTTTCTGTGTATATTCTTAGTTATACACAATATAATGATATAAATACAATTTACAAGAAAATAAGTTCGTGATAAATAACCATGGACTCATCACGTTGCCTCGTGATCTATCCTAAGTATGGCTGACGATTCATCATCCAATCGTCGTCCATGTGTAAACTCCTTTTAAGACGATTAAGTTATTGCGGGTAATTCCCGCAATAACAAAATCGTAATTTTTTTATGAAAGGACTGATAAGATGATTATTGAAGAATTATTTGACATTGATAAGTACATCAAAGTCAATAATAGTAAGGAAGTAACATCTCAAGCTATTTATAAAACAGCAGAAATATTTAATCCTGAAGGATTATTCTCAGAAGAAATCTTTGGTCAAACTGAAGATGAGCGTAATTATACTTGTGCATATATTCAATTACCAATTTACATATTCAATCCATCTGTTGCTAAAACTATCATTCAGAGATCTGGTGGTATTATTAAGAAAATGGCATATGGTGAAGCGAAATGTAAGTTAGTTAATGGCAAACTGGTTGAAGATGCTGAAGGTGATTTATGCGGACTCATGGATCTTTATAACAACTGGGAGAAGATCAATATCAGAGAAACATTAACATCGAAGAATGAAGTATCAATAAACATTCTAACCAAATGCCCAAAGAGATTGTTATTCACAAACAAAGTCTTTGTTGTTCCACCTGGTATGAGACCAATCGGTGTCAGAAATGGTAGGACAACAAAAAATGAAATGAATTCAATCTACTTAAGTATTCTCGGTTTGAAGAAAGTTGCATCACATACTACATCGAATGAAATCCATTCGGTGTATGCCAGATTCCAGGATGCTTATATAAGTATCTACGTATACATCGCAAACTTCTTAAAGAGTAAGACAGGATTTCTTCAGAAGAAACTTTTATCAAAAGATACAATGTGGATTGCACGTAACGTTATATCTGCTCCAAGATATAATGAAGAACAATCTCCAATCGGAATATTCAGAACTGGATATCCGATGATTGCGCTTTGTAGTATGTTTAAACCATTATTGATTAAACAGATGAAAGAGTTCTTTACTATTTCAAATCTGTATACGTTCCATCCGAAACGTAATGAGATTGATGCAAATATGTTAGAGAATCTTTACGATAACAAAGCAATCGATGATCTTATTAATATATTTATTAAGAATCCAGGTGCACGTTTCCGTAAAATGTATCTTGATGATGAACAACTCAAACCAATTCTTTTCGAAGGTTTTGATGTTACAAACAATCAGCGAATCTCAAGAGAACTTACGTTGACAGACGTAATCTATTTATGTCTGGATCAATGTGTAGTAAAGGCAGACAGACATGCATACTTAGTACGTTACCCAATCGGTGACTACTTAGGTGCGTTCTTTACAAAGATACATATACTTTCTACAATCAAAACAGCTGAGGTTCAATTCAACGGAGAGACATACAAATATTATCCAGTGATCGATCCTGAGTTATCACATTCGAAAGTATCTACATCATTCTGTGAAACAATCACTCCAAGTAATTCACGACTTAATGCAATTGGTGGTGACTACGATGGAGACACAGTTAAGTCCACAGGTATATTCTCAGATGAAGCAAATGAACAAGCTGAGAAGTTAATGTACTCTAAGATTTACTGTATCAAACCAGATTGTTCTTCAGTTTTCTGTATCGAAAAGGAATGCTTAAACGGTCTGTATGCATTAACAAAAACAGGTTAATACTATTATAATAGTATAAATAATGATTAAGGAGATGGGGATTATGTCAAAAGTAGAAATCTCAGAATATTGTAAAGGTTGTGCGTTTCTGTGTAAGACAGATAAAGAGTATTGTCCAAACAGACTTACTCCATATGAAGCACAGAAGCGTGCAGAAAAATTAGAGGTAGAAAGATTCAAGAACCTTTACAAAGACATTACAAAAAACAAATAATCAATTTATAGGGAGGAATTAAAATGTCACTATTTGATTCAATGAATGCCTTATCGCAATTAAATCCAGAACAAGGTTTTCAGAGTATGTCTGAATATACTCCAACATACACTGAACCTGCTATGAAGTTAGCACCTACAGGATGGGAAGAAGAATTCCAGAATCTCAGACTGTATCCTACATTATACAATCTGGATGGATATACACAGCCACTTCCATACGTTAACTGGGGAAACGGTTTCCCAATCGGTGAAATGGCTGAGGATATGAGAAATGCTCTCGAACCTCAGAAATTAGATATTAACAAAATCTTTACTTCAGAAATTCAGGCTTTACGTAAGGTCGGTTCAGACCAATACAGAATCATCAAAATGTTTGAAAAGAAATTTACTGAGATGATCACAGAAAAGGGTAAGTTCGGAATTACTGAAGAAGATGTTGAAGCATTTAATGCATTAATATCTGCACGTGCTCAGTTAACTGCAAATACTAAGGAACAGGTTGCAATCAAGAAGAGTATTGCAGAATTAAAGATCAAACAGAATCAGGCCATGAAACAGCCTGGAGGTATGGGTGGACCAGGAGGAGCATCACCGATGGATACTTCATCAGATTCAATCGGTAGAAGTATTCTTGATAATATTTTCTCCGTTGATTCAAACAATGCTCCAGTTCAATCAGCTCCAACTGATTTTGCTTCGCTTAATCCAACTGATGCAGCATCTATTCTTGATTCATTAATTCCATCTTCAGATGTATCAGAACATATACAGTTTGAAGCATCTCAACCAAAAACATTCGTAGTTGTTGGTAGAGATGGTTCTGATCCGGAATTTCAAACATTCACAGGTGATGGTACTATCATACCTGACTATCCAAATCCAACATCTAAGATTACCGATATCGATAAAGATACTGGTAAAGCTACGGATGAATTATTGGTTCAATATGACTTAAAGTTCAGGGATTGATACAGATATTAAACTTCATGGTAATTGCGAGTATAAGGTTATGAAACGCGATTCTTCATACAATTATATTTCAGCTAATTAATAAAATTTTATGAAAAGGAGAATTATTATGATTGATAGTCGCTTTGCTATGAAATACCCTTTCCCACACAGTGTAGTTCATATCATTGATAATTCAATGTATACTGGCCAATTACCAACAGTAGTTGCTGACGATCCATCTCTGTACTCAACAATCGTTGTTACAGGTTCACCACTCGGTGAAGATAACAGAGTTATCAAAGTAACACGTTCAGATGTTGCAGCTACAGCTTTCGGTCTCGGTAACCTTACAACTGACGATATCAAGAAATATGGACAGCAAATCGAATACCCATTATCATTAATTGATCAGGGTGCTCCAGTACAGCTTCTTAGAGTAACACCGGAAGGTTCAACATATGCCGTAGCTATTCTTCTCGTACAGTGGAGAGCTGATGCAGTAACTAAGAAGTTCCATGTAAGATTCAAGGAAGGTACTGTTCCTCCGGATCTTGTACTTGAGAGATTCAAGAATAAAGAAAGACTTCACAATCAGCTTGTTAAGAGCTTAACAGCAAATGACGTTACAGATGAATCTGGTACATGGAAGCAGACAGTTCTTTGTACATTCATCGGCGCTGGTCGTGGTGCTATCTATAACAACTTCAATGTTGCTATCAACTTTGTTCCACAGGGTAAGAAGCCTGCAAATACAAAGTATCAGTTCGTAACAATTGATACACGTGTATCAAAGACAATCGAAATGTTTACAGCTTCACTCGTAAACATCAACAACCAACTCAGAACAGACTACACAGAAACAGTCAACAACACAGTTGCTGCTCGTGTTGATGGTTCATCAATCGTTGTTCCAAGAATCAACGAAGAAGTTGTTAAGCAGATCTACAAAGAATACATGGCATTCTATAAGGATCAGATGTCACAGATGGAAATCGTTGACACATTTACATCAAATTGCTATGCAAGTCTTAATGTAAATATCTTCGACCTCATCTTCGGTAACTATATCTACGGCGGTGACGCAGTATCTGATACAAAGCTTCCTTTCTATCAGGTAGATATGTTCGACACAAATGTTCCATACCTTAAGGAAGAATTCAGAGTTCCAACTTATGTTGCAGATCCTGATGACTACGACAAGAAGGACCCTAAGATTATCTATGATAAGCTTCTTCCTATCACTAAGGGTGTGAACAGCACAGATCCAAACGAATTACACATCGGCGATCTTTATCTTACAACAATCGGATCCAACAATACTAAGCCAATGATTTCTATCATTGCTGCTATCAACCAGTATTCAGGATCAATCACACCGATCACAATTCCTAAGATCTTCCCACTTATGAATGGTGCTATCATCACTGATGATACAGATCCAGCATTCAAGCCTGCATCACAGATCGTTACAATCTACAACGACGGTAACGAGGCTACAGGTCTTGCATCACCAACGATCAACCAGCTCGTTAAGGAAGGTAAGGTAGTTGAAGGCAGCATCATTGCTCGTGTATCTGGTACTACATTCAAGCTCTATGCAGTTCAGACTGTAACAACTGGAAACTCACCATCTTACACACTTTCATCTGCTTACACACTTAACCAGATTCGTCAGGCTCTCTCATGGGCTTCACACTCTTCAGGCGAAACAGGTACTGGTAACGTTATCGGCAGAAAGCCAGAACAGTCTGCATTCACAAGAGTTGGTGCAACTGTTATCGATGATACAACTGGTGATATCTACGTTAACAACTACGATTACGAATACGATGAATCAGCTGCATTCAACGTAGGCAGAATCAAGATCACAACTACAAAGGCTGTATTCGGCAAGGTTCCAACAGAAATCGCTCAGTCTACAGATATCGTTGGTGCATACTACGATGTACTCGTATTCCAGGGTGAAGAATATACTGTAACAGAATCTCAGCCAGCTGACTGGGCAACTGACTTCAGCAGATATTACGTTGTAGCTGTTCCTGACTACATCCACGTTGCTGCTGTAGCACCTACATGGCAGGAAGACACATACTATACTAAGAGTGGTTCATCATATACACTCCAGAGTGTAGCTCCTGATGATTGGTCAACAGCATTTGCTTCATACTTTACTAAGGATGCAAGCGATGCATATGTACCAGTTGAAGGCGTTGCTCCAACATGGCAGGCTTCAACATACTATGAAAAGACTTCTGAAACAGGTACAGCTCCAAGCTTTATCTACAGATATCTCGTATCTGGTGTTCAGGGCTCAATCTACAGAGTAACATATGATCCGGTTAACGTACCGGCTAACTACTACTCAACAGAATACGGCATCAACATGACATCTGAACTCGGCGGAATCTCTCTTAAGGAAGGTTCTACAGGATTCTTCGATGACTACAACATGAATTCAATCGAATTCAAGTGGAAGTATTCAGCTCTCCTTGTTAAGGCATACAGAGGTGAAATCGATCCAAGAATCCTCTCACCAAACCGTGTTCCTGCTAAGTTCCTCTTCGATGGAGCTTCAAACACAATTGTTGGTCAGACAATCAAGTCATATGTCAACTATGATCCGATCGACATCATCAACGCTTCATCTATCTTCACAGAAGATGAAAAGGAAGAAGTATTATACGATAAGTCACTTATCGCAAATATCACTTCATCAGATGATATCGACGTTAAGCAGGCTATGTACGACTTCACAGTTGAACGTTGCTTCCAGAGAATACCAGAAGACAAGAGACCTGAAGGACCTGGTTATGGTCTCCAGCTCAACCTCGACGCAGGTATTACAGATGCAAACACAGCTATGCTCATGAATACTTCTTTCGAGAAGAGATTCGATAATCCTAACGCAACTTGGGATATCGGTGGTTGGACAGACTCATCAAACGGTCTCACATATACATATGTAAAGAGAATCGTTGATCATCTCTTCAATCATATCAAGGCTACAAGCATCAATAAGCCATTCAAGGGTGGCTTCACAAGTATCACTCCTTCCGAGTACATCTCATACTTCCCGGATATCGATACAACAGACTGGGATCTCAGAGAACTCATGTACAATTCAGGCGGTAACGTTTGGGTTGTTGACGTAAATGGAAACATTGAACGTCGTTCACAGAGAAACCTCTACAGAGCTGCAGACTCTTCAGATCTTATCCAGGAAAGCAATATGAGAACACTTTCTCAGCTTTGCTACCTTGTACAGAACAGAATCGACAAGTCATTACTTGAATACGATGATGACGGCGTTCTGAAGACTCTTCAGGATGAAATCAACATCCAGTTCTCAACTTGGGTTGGTGAAGTTATCAAAGCATTCAGCGTAGAATTCAAGCGTGACAAGAACGTTGACGGCGGTGATATCTTAATATGTGAAATCAACGTCACATTCAGAGGTCTCATCCTTCGTGTTCCGATCATTGTTAACGTATTACCAAGAACTGAATAAGAAAGAAAGGAGAGATAAGTTATGCCTATTACACTTCAATCCGGTATCCGTGAATATAACGGTGATCTTTCAGCATTCACAGGTATGCGTGGCGGTCTTACAGCCGACATCCATACTCTGAGATCACTTAACCCAGAAACCACTAACCGTGTAATCTGCTGCATGTACAGAGGTCCATACTTCATGATGAACTACCTCCAGCAAAATGGAACCATGTATGATACACGTGGCCTCTTCATGACATATAAGCATATGCTTGAATACTACAACACAGGTATTCAGGTAAACTTCGGTGGTCGTGATCTCGCATACACACCACTTAAGGGCGGCTTCGCTGGTCGTCAGCTTAACATCCCAACACAGCAGAATGCTCAGACAAACCAGACTATCACATTCACAGTTCCTGAACTTGTTGGCCGTCCAATGGCTAACTTCACTAACATGTGGGTTGATGGTATTGCAGACGGTATTACCGGTCTTACAACATATCATGGCCTCGTAGCTGGTTCCGAACAGGATAAGGTTCTTAAGAGAATCTTCGTTGAAGATAACAATAACACTACAGCTGTAGCTCTTGAACCTTCACCTGCTTGGGAAGTTGCTGAATTCCTCATCATCGCACTTGATCGTTCAGGTGCAAGAGTTGAAGCAGCTTGTGCAGCTATCGGCTGTTATCCACAGGGTAAGGTTGGTCAGGAAATCTACACATTCTCTAACAATGGATCTTCACAGATTCAGAACCTTACTCTCACATTCAATTGTCAGCTCGTTGAATCAGCTTACATTAACGACCTTGCAACAAGATACGTTAAGGACTTCGCTGTATTCGGCAACAGCTACAACTACAATCCAGGTGCTGGTGATGCATTCTTCAAGAATGCTGCTAGCTCAACAAGTGTTGATGGTGATGGATTCATCAAGCCTAACAAGGATGCAGTTCAGTCACAGGTTGGCAATATGCCAGTCTTCAAGGCTAATCCTCAGGCTGTTGAACGTAAGAGAATGGGTGAACATCCTCTCGAAGTTGGTGATCACTTCAAGTATTACACATCTAACGATGGTGGTACAAATTTCACATCTAATTCATTCACATCAGCATATGGTACATCTAATGAACAGGATAACCGTACCGGTTCAACATCCGCTAACGGTGCATTCGCAACATCTGTATCATCAACCTGATATCAATCATCCTTATACAAATACAAAAAATAAACGCGTTGACATCCTCCCGCAAGGGAGGATGTCTCTGTGTTTATTATATCTTAATGAAGATTTCAATAATGTCAAATCGTTCATACATAAATTTTATACAAACATAATTGACATTATTAAGTGAGAAATAACCGATACCGATTTGCTGGAGCTTCTTATCAGCTTTCGTTATTAATTGCTTACTGATTACAATACCATCTCCAACATCAGTTGGTTCTTTAGCCTTACCAACTATCTCACGTTCAAAGTATCTGAACTCACTTTGATATGCTGCTTGTGTGAGTTCATCATTGCAAATAGTATCTGTTTCACTCAGATCATAGTTTTCAGCTTCAAGTTCTTTAAGAATCTCATCATCCTTAAAGATGAATTTGAACTTAAAGTTCTTTGGCTTATGGTCATTCACGATTTCCGATATACTCTTTTTCTCCTTAGCCATTGATATTTCCTTTCTACATTAATGAATTAAATCCAGCCACATAAGATTCTATCGTTATCGGTAAAATCCTATCATACGTCTCTAAACTTTTGTAGACAGATGATTGAATTTCTTGTTTAATTACATCAAACGATATATCAGAACAATTTGTCTCATCAGCATTGTCAGGATCATTTATTAATTGATAATCCATAATCTCTGCAAAATTAAGTTTATCGATTGATGCATTTATATATGAGAATATCGGGAATTCATCAATAATCAAAGGACCAAACCATGATGTTTCACCTAATACTTCTGTGGTATTTATAATTATATTATCTAAGATATCAAATGTAGTGAATATAGTGAATTTCTCTTCTGACTTGTTTGAACGTAATACAACCGGAAACAACGATGTGTCGTTAATATCCTTTTCTATTTTAGTATTATATGGAATCTCACGTATGAATTCCTGAGGAACTTTGAATCCATGTTGATGCACAAACATCGTTACTAAATCTCTATTAAATGAATATACGTTAATCGTCTTCCTTCCTTCTGATGCAGAGAATGCAAATGTAAATATCATCTTATCGTAATAAACAATCTCTTCATCATACATTTTTTACGTCCTCCTTCCTCCGAATGTTTTGATGAATGAGTATACATATGAATCGATTGTGATTGGTTGTGGTTCTTCATTTATCAAAGCCATTTTAGATGCAGTCAATAATGATTCAGTTGGATAATTCATGAAGTCTTCATATGAATCATATCCTTGATCTGATGGTTGTTTGGAATATCCGTCTGTATTCATTCCATCAAATACTTTGATATATTTCAGAATATAATCGATATCCATTTCATCCATTCCTTCATAGTCTTCTATGTAGTTCTGTACGAATATGTACCTCATTCTATATATTAGATCATTTATACAACGAACAATCGGGAAATGTTCCCAATACAATATCATCATCGGGAATATTGAATCAGATATTAAATCATCTGTAGTCTGTTCTAAGATTAATTCAAATATTTCTTCAGTTGTGAATATAGTTATCACATCTTCATTCATATTCGATTTGAATATATACGGTTTTAATTCATATGTCGGAGCTTTATCATCTTCCTGATATTTCTCCTTAATCTGATACTTACTTGGTTCTGGGAATCCATGCTGTTTCAAGAATAACTCAACAATTGACTTATCTCTGGAACACACATTCGTTAACATAAAATCATCACGGTAGATATCAAAATAATACCATACTCCTACCTCTGTCATTTTACCAACTCCTTAATTCTTTAATTACCACGTTTGCTAAGAATGAGAATAACTGAAGATTGTCTATCTTATATTTACCTAACTTTCCCCATGGTAAATAAAAGAAATCAGGTAACTTATCCTGAAGATATTTACTATTCATTTCAGCTATATACTCAACGACTGTCTCATCATAATTTTCTATTTTCTCAAATATCTTATTCAGATACATATTAATTCCCAAAGCATGTTGAGATATTAAGTCTTTATTCACTTGCTTAAAGTCAATAGATTCACCAGTATAGAACATCTCAATGTGCTTATCATATTTCATATATGCACAATATTGATTCTTCATTTTGAATTCTATATTATTAACCTTATTTTCTATCTCATGTTTCATCACAAAGAATAAAGCATCTGAGTGTAAGGATATTATATCTGAATCTTTTATTTGATTTACTTCGATGAATCTATCACGAGTTTCCAATAATCCAGATATCATTTTATCCGAAAACTCTTTGTCTTTCTGCATCATTCCCATTTCACGTGTACGTCGATCTTTCGGTAACAGTTTTAACCATTCTATCTTCTCTTTTGGTAAAAGCTTATATCTTTCACATACACTGACAGATGCAGCAACCATATCATATTCCACTATATTAGTATGAAATAAGAAATCTATTTCATCATTAAAAACCATCAACTTACTTTTATCCATTTTTTATCCTCCTTGGATATACAGTCTTATACAATGTATATCGTATAAATTATATACATATGTGGGATAAAAATAAATAATCTACTTAAAGGAGAGAATTTCTATGTCAGAACAGTTTCGCGATCCATTAGAAGAATTGCTTAATAAGCATAAAGACGCTGCCGAAGGCAAGCCATTAATTGATGATGATGATGAGGTTGTTGATTTCAATCCAGCACCATCTCAGTTTATACCAGAAGAAACACCATCAACTGAAGAATCAGAAGAAGATATCTATGGTGATAACGATCTTGAAAACGAGATCAAAGCAGAAGAAGAGCAGGAAGCTCAGGAAAAAGCTGAGGCTATTCAGCAAGCCAAAGAAGAACGTGAGGCTTTCCTCGCATCTAAACAGGCTGTTCCTGCATCATCAATCGATATGAATTTTATCGATCAGGCAACAGAATTCCAATCATCTAAGATACTTGAAGTAAACCAGATGGTTCAGATCGTACTTGACAAACACAACATTCATGAAGGTTATTTCCCGGCTGATAAGAAGATGCATATCATGGGAGATCTCATGACAGAATTCCATTATTGTGAAGGACTCAATCCAACAGAGAAATTCGAAAGAATTGTTATCGAAAACTGGATTACTCCAACTCAGATGATGGAAAATCAGATAGCAACTTCTGTTGAAGAACCAGAAGAAGAGACAACTGAAGAAGCAGCTCCTGCAGAAGAAGTACGTAATGCTCCAGTTGTAAATATCACTAATCATGGTGATGCACCTGTAACAGTAAATGTTGATGAATCACTCATACCAAATATTTCTGAAACACGTAAAGTTGAAATCAACATTGTATCTCTTCAGGAAAAAGAAGGCACACTCCAGACTGTAATTGATGATGCTAACGTTGATGACTTCCTCATTCAGCCTAAGGAATGTGCAGTTAACTCAGTTCCGATCACACTCGTTCACTCAGGATATAGAGTCGTAATGAGACCGATGAACTGGTTCGACTATTTGAAGATGGCATCTCCACATACATCAAACTTTACAGATGCTCTTGTGGAAAGATGGACAAACATCTATAATCATATCTTATCTACATCTATCGGCAACTTTGAATCATTTGATGATTTCATCAATAAGACAAAGTTCGAAGATCAGGAACTCTTTGAATGGGGACTTTTTGTAGCTACATCTGGAGATACAGAAATGATCTCATACAATTGTAATCATCAGATCGGTACAGAAACAGTTCAAGAAAAGGATGAAAACGGTCTTCCTGTTCTTGATGAAAACGGTAAGCCAAAGATGGTTACAGTTCCTAAGCTTTGTAATTACAATGTTAAGTATGAATATGAACCAGTTTCAACAATTCATGTTGATAAAGAATACTTACCTAAATACTATGAAGAAGTACATAATGCAGTAAACGGAGAAGATGCTCTTAAGGTACATTCAAGAATCTGCTCAATGAGACAGCAGCTTACTCTGCCTGATTCAGGATATATCTTTGAAATCTCACATCCATCTGCATACGATTACATCACAAACAAACTCGTGATCCTTCAGGATCTCTGCAAAGAATTCGATGTACCATTTAACGAAAACTTCGAAAGAAATATGTCCAGAAATCCAGTTGGTGCACTGTACATTCTCTGTGCACTTTCAACAAACTGCATCTTGATCAAGCGTAACGGTAATACAGCACGCTTCACAAAGTGGGCTGATATCAGAAAGATTCTTGACACATTATCAAATGACGATATTCAGATCATCATGCAGGTATTCGAAAAGAGAATGACTAAGGCTGCCAAGTTTGAATTCCATAACATTAAGTGTCCATCATGTGGAGACGTTGTTAAGGTATTACCGGTTGGAAACCTCTTTGAATTAATGGGTTTCAACTTGTCTCGTCGCCTTCAGAGTACAGAGATCAACTTGATCGACATTGCTTCGAACTAATATCAACCTCCGAGGTATTGTCTAAAGTAATTCCAATGGAAGTGCTTAAAGACATGCCTCGGCCTATGGTATTAAGGCTACGAGAGATTAGAGCAAAACAACTTGAAGCAAGAAATAAGGAAGCGATGGAGAATCATAATGTACAGCAACAACAAAGTGGAGGCCCACCACAACAATTACCACCAATGGATATTTCTGAAGAGGCAATAGAAGAGTTCATGGAAGATGCTGCTTTTTAAGGAAGTGATTCTATGAATAATCAACAATATCGTTTGAATGATTTCATCGTACAAGTTATAGAAAGAAATGGTATCGAATATACTATAAATAATTATTTGGCTTTGCGTGATCAGTATTATGCACAGAAGCCACAAATAACACAAACATCAGGGGGAAAAGATAATGCTTAAAATACCTTCGGCACGTTTGCCTGAGTTTAAGAAGATCTATGATAATCATATCATGGATACAGCTGCATGTTACATTTTCATGCATCATATTAAGCTCATAACAAAACGTCCTAAACTCATCTCAAGAGATGACTTCTTTGAATACTTCAATATGTTCTCAGATATCGAACTTAAGACAGCTCCTATGGATACTTTCGTTGAAGTTCCATATGATGAAAACAAAGAAATGTCTGAAGAGGAAGCTCAGAAAGAACTCGATGATATGATGAATGGTAACATGCACATTGTAGAAATCAATCGTGTTTGTCCAGAATTCGTTAAGATTCAAGGTCGTATCACAGAAGATGAAATTCGTAAGAACTTCCCAGAAGATCACAGAATCATCGGCTTACTCAATAATGAAGAGAACGATAAAGAACAGGTAATCGACCAGTTCACAGTTGATTGCTTCATTCATTGGAGTATCGAAGAATATCTTAAGAATATTTCTAAGATCCGCGTTGCGATGATATCAAATGCTACTCCATTAATCGAGTACATGGTTGATAATATCACATTAAAAGATCTTAAGGATTATTTGTCAACATCTAAGAGAATCAACGAAGAGAAGTATGCTGATAAGAAGGAAGACTTATTCTTCGAACCAGATCTCAATTACTGTGATAAGTTCTATAAAGAACATAGCGCAGAGTCCATCAAGCATTTCGATGTAATCAATCTTATGAAGCGATTAGTATCAAATGAAGTTCTCAAGACGGACATATATATCATTATAGCGATATACATGATCCTGACGTACTGTAAAGTTCCTATATCTGATACAAGTAAAGGAATGGATGAAAAGTGTGTCAATTACGTTAGGGATGTAATATCACAACTATAATTTCAATTGGAGGATAGAGAGATGTTGGAAGAAAAGAAACCTGAGGAAAAGAAGAAAAAGTTCCGTAGATCTAAGAACTATTCTACGAACATTTATTCACGTGCAGCAGAAGTAGATCCTCTTGCAACTGTCGGTGCTTCAGCCATGGGATTCCCAGATAAGATATCTCCTGTACGAGGAGTTATGGAAACTCGTCATGCAGCTCAGAGAGTTGTTCTTGAGAATCCGGAATTTGCAAGAGTATTTACCGGAGCTGAAAATCCATTCGGTCACAGATCATCTTATGATCGTAAAGCCGATGATGATTACGAAGTCATGAAAATCTTCAAGAAGTTCAAAGACTTCGATAACTCTGAAATTGTGTATGTACTCAGAAATATTCACACAGGAAGATATACTTGTGAGATATATGAGTGGGCACATCACAATGTAGAGAAGTATGGTTTCAGAATGGTGAATCATCTGCAGAATAAACATGAAGGTGATTTCATCGCTAAAGGGGAAACACTTCAGCAGTCCACAAGTTATCAGGATGACAACTATTGTGGAGGTATAAATGCAAGAATACTCTATACAGTTTTACCAGAATTAACTGAAGACAGTTTAGTTATATCAACCGATCTTGCAAAGAGATTAGAATATAACATGGTAGACATGGTTAAAGTAAACCTCAATAAGAATTCATTCCTGTTGAATACTTATGGAGATGATTCGTTATATAAATCTTTCCCGAATATCGGTGAAGAGATTAAAGATGACGTATTACTTTCAATACGTGAGAATTCTATAGTTTCTTCTAAGAAAGAAGCTAAGATATCTCATATCAATGACCAGGATAAAATCTCACATGGTATCGTAATAGATATTGACATATACTCAAACGTAGAAGTTGAGAATGATCAGTTCAACTATTATAAGAAATGCTGTGAAGATTATTATCAGTCAATCTATGCATATATCTCAACTATTGTTGAAGATCCGGCTCAGGATGATAACGGAATCATCGATCTGTATCATCGTGCAGAAAAGTATCTGTCAGAAGCTGTATGGGTAACTAAGGAGAATGTATTAGATACCGAAATCAGATTCAAGATCTTACAGCCGATGAAGATAGCAGAAGGCCAGAAGGTTGTAGGAAGATATGGTAATAAGAGTGTAATCTCTAAGATTATACCTACACATCTCATGCCAAGAACCGAAGATGGACGTCCACTCGATATGGTTGCTAATGGTCTGTCAATTAATAACCGTATCATCTTCTTTGCATTGTACGAGAGCACAATCACATTCATGTGCGAGCGTATGCATCAGCATGCAATTAAGATGTATAATGAGGGTCATTCATCTGATGACATTATGGCTCCAATCGTTGAATTCTGTTCACTATTCAATGAGACATGGGGAAGTGAGATATCAAGACTGTACAGACTTAACCCAGCAGAAGGTATTAAGGATGTACTTGATAATGGTATCTACATTCACATTCCTCCACTCGGTAAGGAATCAACAAGAGATGCAATTCTTCAGGCATATGAAAAGTTCCCAGATATATTCGAACCATATGAATTGTTCACTAAACTGAGACACAGATGGCTCTCACGTGGTAAGCATGCAATTGGTTATCAGTATACTTGGGTATTGAAACAGGAACCATCTAAGGCTATGAGTGCAGTTGCTACAGCACGTACAACACTGTATGATCAGCCAGTAAAGACAAAACAGTTCAACAAGAATAACGCAAGAAGATATTCAGACAATCCGATTAAATTCGGAGAATATGATACATACAATTTCTTAGCGGGTATTTCTGTTGTAGACTTCTCTAAGATATCTACATATTTTAGAGGAAGTCAGTATGAGGAAAACTCAATACTCATGTCAGCACTTAACAATGTACCAATCGATACAACCAAGTACAATACTTTCCCACAGCTTGATCAGCTCAAGAACATTCTTAAGTTCTTTGGTGAAAAGCTTGAACCAGGAAAGTTCCATTATGGTACAATCGGTTGTCGTGATGACGTTCGAGAAATCTACTTCAATAATGTACCGGTAAATATAGCGGTAACAGAATTGAGACATATCCTTATTATATATTCATACTTCATTCAGTTCAGAAATGCTAAGATGGGTATTATGGACATGGCAGAATTCTACAATGATATGTATAATCATGACGAACTCTTCCAGGGTTATGATATGCAATACAGGGAATACATTCTCCACAAATTCGCTAATATGATTCCGATATTGGATCAGATCAAAACATACTAAGTATAGTGATCGTTTGAATGCCGTCCCAGTAGGGACGGTTATTTAAACGATTATCTTATAATAAGGGAGATGAAAAAACAATGTCCAAGATTGTAAAAATAGATGGAAAATATTACAATTTGGAACCAAAGAATCGTTCTTTTTTGTTAACAGCACAAGAGCTGAAGATGCAGGGGATTAAGCATTGGTATTTCATGCTTGAGGTAAAGAACCCTCAATTCAATATAGAAGATGTTGATGTACACGATCCTAATCTAAGTGCAGATATAATTGGTAAAATTCATATTGAATCAAGATGTAATATCTGGTATTGGTTGAGAGTTTGTGCATCTATTCCTGCAAAGGGTGCTCCACGACCATATTCATTAATATTAACCAGAGCCTCTGCAGCAGTCACATGGTGCTATGAACATTCAATCGACGTAATCTTATGTCAACCTCGTCAGACTTGGAAGACGACTATTGCGTTATTGATCATGGTACATTCATTCATATATGAACTAAGTAATGTTGATATTCCTTTCATGCATATTAAGGAAAAAGAAACATTACGTAACGCCGGAATGTTCAGAGACTATATTGAGTCTTTACCAAATTGGATGAATCCATTTTTTGGTCAGAAGAAGCCTGGTTTGAAGTCACTTAAGTATGAAGCACACGGTACTACAGTTGCTATCGTATCTTCAGCCGATTCAGAAGTAAATGCTAAGGATAAGCTTAGAGGTTATACACTTTTCCGAGCATTCGTTGATGAGTGGGAATTCATTCCTTATATAGACTCGGTTAAAGCGGGTGCAGCTCCAGCGTGTATCTCTGCTCGTGAAATTGCAAAAGAAACTGGTGGTAAAACATTCATGCTTTACACATCAACACCAGGTGATCCAGAAACCACAACTGGAAAAGCGGCTTTACGTATTATCGATTCTACTCCAAGATGGACAGAGCAATATTATGATTTAACAGATACAGAAATTGCTCAAATGTTCGAAGGCATGGAGAACAAGAACGAAGAAGGTGAAATGGAACAGGTTACTTCTGTTTATATCGAATACGATTGGAAACAGCTTAGAAAGACTGAGAAATATTTACGTGATCAGTACAACAAGGCTATGGAATCTGGTAAGCTCATAGAGTATCGTCGAGGCGTTCTTCTTGATAGATCTCGTGACTCATCTACATCATTATTCGATGAAGCTGATATTGAATATATCAAGCAGCATATGAGAGTTCCGGATTATGAAATCTTACTCATAAAGAAATATGTAATGTATGTATATAAGCATGAAGTTAAGCATGTTGCTTTAGATGCAGAATTCCCATATTTCGATTGTGAGATTCCATACTTAATCGGTATTGATATTGCCACAGGTTCTGGTGGAGATAACACGGCTATTGTTATCGTAAACCCATATACACTTGAGATTGTTGCTGAACTTAAGTCACCATACTTAGGTGGTTCATTAGATCTCATGAGATGTGTAACCGAATTAGCAAGAATGTTACCGAAAGCACTGTTCTGTCCAGAAACAAACACAGTCGGAAAAGCATTGCTTGAGTTCGTTCAAGAGTCTAAACTCGAACATAGATTCTTCCATGATCCTCAGCTTGATATTTCCAAGAATGCTGTTAGAAAGGAAACACCAGAAGAGAAGATTAAACGTCTTTCTGTTGAACGTGGTTATATTGGTACAACTGTAACACCATCAGTTCGTAATACAATGTTTGAGCTTCTTAAGATGTACCTTAAGGATTACAGAGAAAAGATTGTATCTCGTTTCGTAGTTGGAGATATTCTTACTCTTGTTAAGACTAAGACTGGTAGAATCGAAGCTGACCCTGGTGACTCAACAGCTCATGATGATATTATCATGGCATACTTACACATATTATATGTATTCACATATGGATATGATTTAACACGTTTCGGTATTGATAAATCACAGTGTACATTCGAAAAGACAAAACAGATTCTTCTTGAATACAATAACGCAGTTGAAGAATCTATCGTAGATAATACTATCCCATATGAACATGAGACTATCTACGAAGGTCAAGCATTACATGACTTAACTCACAATACAGATGATTCATATGATCCCGTAACACATATTGACCCATACGGATATCGTAGAAATCAATACTACTTATATGACCAAGATCATCAGTATGAAGAATTAGCTCATCCAGATGCTCAAGAACCTGAAGTATCTAACGATGATATGGCATTCTTCTACCACTGTAACGGTTTATACTAAATAATTTATCCTCCTATTATTTACTTTTTTTATAGATATATAATTAATTTGTATACAAAGTGATTTGTATATAATAAACTATTCCGAAAACATCCAGCAAGATGTAAAACTGTAAAACTTAGGAGGATAAAATTATGAAAATTCTCAATCGTTACATCCATTTCAGGAAGATGACCAACAAGACGTTCGTAACGTATTACTACATCGATGCTGTTGAAACGCCACAGAGTGATGGTCAGATATGGATTCTTACACAGGATATGCTCGGTGATACAGATAAGGAATTCATTGGTAAAGTAGCTGCTGCTCCAATCAAGGAGCTCTGGGTTAAGAATTGGAATTACATTCTGATTCCTTGGGGTGATAAGAAGAATTATTCTTGCTTTATCAGAGAATGCTTAGACAAAGAACTCTACAAACGTGTGGAACAGGGACTTGTAGAACTTATCGAAAGGGGTGAATGATCATGGCTAAAAAGATTAAACGCAGAAAGACTGATATGGAACATGAGTTCGATATGCTTGGTGATGCTTGCTATAAAGTATTCTACCGTGCAATCATGTTCTTCCCGATAATGTGTGTGATATCAGGATTAATCACTTACAAGTTATTACCTACTCTCACTGACGTAGTATATTTCTTCAGCGGGGATGAAGTTAATTTACCCGTATGGGTTATAGCCGTATCATCCACGTTCATTATTGGATTATTAATGTATTGGATACTGATAGGGTTTATCTATGAAGATGTACTTAACAGATATATCCATAACATTTGTTACGCAATTCTCGCCAATCTCAAGAAGAAAGGCGAAATAACAGACATCCATGATTATCGTTCAATGTATAAACGCAGGAAATATATTAAAGACCTTCGTCAGACATTAGACGGCAAATGGATCGACAAGGATTGATCGATCCGAACACAGCAAAAATACTTTGGATGTGCGGGCTTAGCCCGCACATCTTTTTTCTTCTTTTTTGTACATATATTGTTTCTATGTCGCGTCATCTGGATGTGGCAATACATTATTATTTACCGGAGGAGGATTCTCAGATGACTTAAAGATTATTGGGGGACGAGTCGTTGCAGGAAATTCTATATTAGGATTTACCTGTTTTAACTGACTCTCTAACCATGAACGATATTGGTAGTTATCAGTTACAACCCATTCCATTAATGTTTGCATCTTATGGTTTAATTCACCAATTCGTTCATTTAATGATTCATTTTTGCCACGAAGCTCATTAGCTTCTTTACGGTTGATTTCAGATATCTCTTGGAGACGTTTGTTTATATAATCCATTTCAGTTATTTCATTTTGGATACGTAAACCTTCTGTCTCCTGATCTGTATGTCTGTTTTCAGCATCTGCTTTCTTTGCTGTGATTCTTGCAGTAACTAAAGCAGATATACCACCACTGCTAATGACAGCTGTAATTAGAGTAATTATCTGTGTCATATCAATCATTTTTCTCACCTACCAAAATTAGTATATTTTGACATACTTACCTAATTTATTAATGTGTGATTGAATATAACAACAAGGTATGCGGATAAAAACGCAAAATTCACAGTTTTCATTGGTAAGCATATTCGTAATAAAACCATAATAAAGGAGTATTATTAACAATGAAGAATCAGAAAGAAACAAACACGAGCATAGAAGAAACGCAGATTGACACAGTCATAGGAAGCTCACTAAGTAAGAAACATATAATGTGGACTGAAGTCTTCCTGTTTGTCGCTGTAATATTTTTAATTATTGTATTTATCTATGATATCCACGTAAGGATTGAGAACGGTAGACGTGATAATGGTGAATCCCCTAAGCCAGTTGTCACAGAGATAACTACCGAAGAAACATTCATTACAACAGATATCAGTTTGACATCAATTGTTACAACATTACCGACAACTACTATATCATCTACAGATACGGTTGTAACAAGCGAAGAC
>Ga0265300_10001243_pt1 | contig 24450 bp, 17 predicted proteins | sample AusTroGonzalo_MG_FD_193482 | JGI IMG/M metagenome (GOLD analysis project Ga0265300, IMG submission 193482) | Bovine rumen microbial communities from tropical cattle in Woodstock, Queensland, Australia - Gonzalo_03 | ecosystem: Host-associated > Mammals > Digestive system > Stomach > Rumen ...
TGCTGTGAATGGTTGGATCAACGAGGATGCCAATGCACTTTATCAGCGTGGTATAGAGGTAGCCATCGGTACCGTTCACAATAAGGTTTATGCACAGACAAGTACTGTCAGCACTGCCGAGATTACCGAATACGTGGCCAGTCACACCCTTAGCACTGAGTCCGAGAAGGCCAAGGAGCAGATCAACACCCAGGCATGGTTCCTTCACTTTGCCAACCCATTGGAGGCATGGGCTAACCTGCGCCGCAGCGACTACCCCGCCCTCTACGAGCGCACACAGTTCGGTCAGGGACAGAACGGCTATCAGGACATGGAGAATAACATGAGCCAGCCTGTACGTCTGTACTATCCTCAGGAAGAGAATGAATACAACCACGACAACTACCACGAAGTCATTGACAACCGTATGAAAGGCTTCAGTTGGCACAAGCGTATGTGGTGGGACACCAAGGAGCAGAACTACAAAGTATACACTCAAAACTAATAAAGAATCATGAAAAAGATATATAACCTTTTCCTTCCGGCAGCCGCCCTTGTGCTGTCGCTTACAGGATGTTCCAATCAGGACCCTTTCATCACAGCAGGACCAGACGACACTCCACGATTCCTGGCTCCGTCTTCCATTGAAGGAAATGTGCAGACCAGCGTAAGTCAGTCACGCGAGGAGGCGTTCAACATGGAAGTGGTAGTGACTCCTGCCAAATATACCACCATCGAGTGGATTGCCGATGGTCATGTACTTGGAACCGGCCCGACATTCGATAGCTATTTCGAGGCTGGTAACTACGAACTGATGATCAAGGCTACTACACAGGTTGGCAAGGAAGCTTACCGCATCGTTAAACTGTCGGTAAGTGCTTTGGCTGATGATCCTTCATTTAATAATAAGGAGAAGAACCGTTGGCTGAACCCAGGGCAGCCCCTGACCATCGAAGGTAAGAATCTGAATGGTGTCAGTTCCCTCATCTTCACCCCGGTTATCGAAGAAGAGACACTCCTTGCCGACGAGCCTACAGAGGTTAGTTGCGTAGCCAGCGAAGACGGCAACAGCGTAGTTGTGACTTTACCCGAGGAAATGGCCACTGGTTCATACCGCGTATCTGCCGTAAACAGTGAGACTGAGCGCTTTGGCCTGGGATTGGTAACTGTATCAAACGAGAAATATGTTGATCCCGACGTAGAGCAGAAATTCCTATGGGAGGGCAGCCAGGTCATCAACTGGGGCGATTCTAACATCCGCATTACTGCCGACGATTTGGCAGATGTGCCGGTAGGTACTACCTTATATATTAATTACACTGTACCCGAGGCAGAGTATCATGCACTGCGTATTACCACAGATTGGTGGGATTATGAAATTGTACCCCAGTTCGACATAACCGGAGAAACACCCAACCCCTTCGGCTTCGAATATACAGCTGAGGTACAGCAGAAAATCCAGGAAGAGGGAGCCATGCTGATTGTCGGCTTCGGCTACGAGATTCAGGGCATATACTACGAAGCCCTCTCCCCCAATGCAGAAACCGTATTATGGGAAGACGATCCCGTGGTCATCAACTGGGGCGACAGCAATGTTCACCTTACAGCAGACCAGCTCGCATCTGTCCAGCCAGGTGCCACCATCCGTGTATACTTCGAATCTGTCGATGCCGAATACCATGCTATGCGCATCACTTCAAATTCGTGGGGGTTCGATTATGTTACACAATTCGACATAACCGGAGAAACTCCTAGCCCGCTTGAGTTCACCTATACTGCCGAACATCAGCAAAAGGCTCTGGAGCAGGAAGGCATGTTAGTTGTGGGATTTGGATATAAACTACTCAAAGTTTCTTTTGTAAACTAACTAGACGAAGAGGAAAGTGGCTTGCACGCGATGTGTAAGCCACTTTTATTATGCCCGTTTCACCCTAACAAAAAAGTCTTGCGGTCCAGTTGGAGAAAAATGATTCCATAACTGAGCCGCAAAAACCTTTTCCTTTATAAACATAAATTTGAAAAAAAACGACAGGAATATGCAAGAACCAAGGAAAACACATTTGTTGTCAAAAACGGAAAAACGGCAATCCTCTTGCGCGTCAAAATAGCAGTTTTTATATCAAGACAAGGGGATGGAATATTTTTTTAACATTTTTATATGGTTAATTGGAAAATTTTATGTATTTTTGCATTTGTTTTTGTGAAATAATCTAAAACCAAGAAATGAAATAATTCCATATTAAAAAGTTGGTCGAGACTGGCCTTTTTGCAACAAGACATGAAAAAGAAAATATTATACATTAATTTATTTTAAAGCTAACATTAAACAAAAAAACATGGGTAAGAAAATCCTTTCATTCCTTGCTTGTATGTTTATGACAGCAAGCATGGCACTGGCCCAAAAGCAGATTACAGGTACTGTAATAGATGCTGAGTCAGGTGAGACCCTGATTGGAGTTGCCGTACGTGTCCCTGATACCACAGTAGGTGTACTGACTGACATAGACGGTAAGTTCACAATCACAGTTCCCGCAGGTAAGAACAGTCTGAATTTTTCTTTTATGGGTATGAAGCCCGCCACACTGGTTGCCCGCGATGGCATGAAGGTGTTGATGGAAGCCGACGCCAAGGCTATGGACGAGGTTATCGTTGTTGCTTATGGTACTCAGAAAAAATCCTCTTATACAGGAGCAGCATCAACACTGAAGTCTGACAAAATAGAGAAACTTCAGGTTTCCAACTTATCCAATGCGCTTGCTGGTCAGGTAGCTGGCGTCCAGGCATTCTCCGAAAGTGGCAGCCCTGGCGCAGGTTCAACCATCTTGATTCGCGGTATCGGATCAATTTCTGGTAGCAAGACTCCATTGATTATTGTTGATGGTGTCCCCTACGAAGGTTCCCTGAACTCTATCCCAAGCCAGGATGTTGAGTCTATAACAGTTCTCAAGGATGCTGCTGCCAACTCCATGTATGGTGCTCGTGGTGCCAATGGCGTCATCATGATAAGCACCAAGAACAGCAAGGCTGGCAAGGCAAAGGTGAACTTCGATGCCCGTTGGGGTTTCAATAGTCGTGGTGTAAAGAACTACGACATCGTCTCTGACGCCGGCGAGTACTACGAAATGATGTACGAGGCATATCGCAATAGTTTGGTTGACGAGATGGGCTGGGCCGGTGCAAGCACTTATGCTGCACAGAACCTAATCGGCGACATCCTAAAATATAATAAGTTTAAAGGTGTTGCAGACTCAGAAATCATTGATCCTTTCACAGGTAAACTCAACCCCAATGCTACCACATACAAGTGGAAGGACAACTGGCAGAAGGATCCATTCGAGAACGGTTTCCGTCAGGAGTACAATGCCAATATAAGTGGTGGTTCAGAAACCACAAAGGCTTACTTATCATTAGGTTACCTTGGCGACGACGGTTATGTCGTAGGTTCTGGCTTCAAACGTTACAATGCTCGTCTGAAGGCTGACCATCAGATTGGCAAGAACATCCGTGTTGGAGGTAACATCTTCTACGCCCATACCGATCGCAGGACCTTTGGAATGACTGGAGACTATGCCCAAAATATATTCCTTACAGCCCAAGGAGTTGCTCCAATCTACCCTATTTTCCTATATGACGAGAATGGAAATAACGTTTTGGACGAAAACGGCAATAAGCAATATGATTATGGTGACCTGACAGGTCGTCCTTACACCCCGGACGCCAACCCAATTGCACAGGCTAAACTCAACAAGAATCAGTCAGAAAAAGACAACCTTAGCACTCGTGGATTCTTTGAATGGACTTTCCTGAAAGACTTCAAATTCACCTTCAATGTTGCATACGACTTGTTCAACACCTACACATCAGAATATGGAACACCCGTTGGCGGTGATGACAAGAATGTAGGTGGTCGCGGTCAGAAGGAAACAGAGCGCTATGCAGCTGTCAACATGAACCAGTTATTGGATTGGAATCATCAGTTCGGAAATCATGGCGTTCACATTCTGTTGGGCCATGAGACAAAGAAAGACAATTTGAAGTATCTGTATGGCCACATGACCAACTTCGCAGATCCTAACAACCCGGATTTTGCTAATGCTACTGTTTACCAAGACCTGACCAGCTACACATCAGAATATGCGCTGGAAGGTTACTTTGCAAAAGGTGAGTACAACTATCTCGACCGCTACTACTTTACCTCAAGTATCCGTCGCGACGGCAGCTCACGCTTCCACAAGGACAATCGTTGGGGTACATTCTGGGCGGTTGGTGCCGCTTGGCGTCTGAACGAGGAGCCCTGGCTAAAGGATGTAAAATGGCTGAGTGGTCTGAAGTTAAAGGCCAGTTATGGTACACAGGGTAATGATGACATAGGTTACTATCACAACTATACCGATCTTTATAAAGTTAATCGTGTTGATGGTGACGCAGCGCTAACAAAAGAGAATCGCGGCAATCCAGATTTAACCTGGGAAAAGAGCCGCAACTTCAATGTCGGCTTCGAGGCTAGTTTCTGGAATCGTCTGAATGTCAACTTCGACTTCTTCATCAAGAAGACAACAGATTTGCTTTATGCAAGTCCCTTGGCTCCCTCAGAAGGATTGCCCAATACAATCTATCGTAACGAGATGGATATGAAGAATACAGGTTTTGAAGTTGAAATTAGTGGCGACATCATCAAGACAAAAAATGTACGTTGGAATGCTTCTATCAACCTGACACATTACAAAAACAAACTGACCAAATTGCCAGCATCTAAACCTGCAGAACTGTATCCTGATGGTTATGCAGCAGATGATTATTGGAGAAAGCTTGGCGGTTCGCTGTATGATTGGTATCTGTATGAGTATGCAGGTGTTGATCAGGAAACAGGTCTTCCCCAGTACAACAAATACGAATATAAAAAAGATGAGAATACAGGTGAAATACTTCGTGACGCAAATGGAGAGAAGATTGTTGAGAACGTAAAACGCGTAAACACCATCACAGAAGCTACACTTCGCCAGACGGGCAAGTCTGCTATTCCCGATCTCATTGGTGGTTTCGGTACAACTGTCGAGGCATACGGTTTTGACCTTTCTGTACAGACAGCTTTCCAACTCGGAGGCTATGTGTTCGACTCCTTCTATAATTCACTGATGACATCTGGAAGTATGGGAAGTAATTTCCATAAGGACATGTTCAATCGTTGGACTCCAACTCATACAGACACCAACATTCCAAGGTTGTTCTATCAGGGCACAAATGAGGGTATTAGCGGAAACTCTGATTATTATTTGACCAAAGCAAGCTATTTCAGCTTGAGAAACATTACCCTTGGCTACACCATTCCTAAGAAGGTTACCAACAAGTGGGGTATTAATGCACTGCGTGTATATCTGGTTGGCGACAACATCTGCTTACTTTCTAAGCGTAGGGGACTCGATCCTCGACAGCAGATTAACGGATCAACCAGTTCTATATACTCTGCTTTGAGTTCTTACTCATTGGGGGTTAATCTTTCGTTCTAATGGTATTTAATAAAAAAGAAAGTAATATGAAAATTTCAAAATATATAGCAGCCAGCTTAGTTGCTTTAATGGGATTCAACTCATGTAGCAGTGGTTTTCTAGATACAGACTACACGCGCTATTTGGGCGAGAAGGAAGCTGCCAATGCAGCCGCCAACAATCCTGATGTGTTTCTGAATGGCGTTTGGTCGCAAATGGTAGCATTTGAGGGTGATTATGAAGCTTATGGTTATCTCTCATGGCTTATGTTCCTTCAGGTAATGGGTGAAGACATGTCTCACGAAAACGGCCAAACCTATTACTACTACGATTATCTATTAGACTATCGTGAAGAGAATTGGGGTAGAACCTCCTATATTTGGGGAGGATTCTATTCGCTTATCGACAAAGCTAATGCCATTATCAGCCTCTATCCTGACGGGGGATCTTCCATTAACGAAAAGGGCTTGTTAGGACAGGCTCTTGCCATTCGTGGTATGGCTTACACATATCTCATTCAGGTTTACCAGGACTACATGAATGATGATGGAACTATCAAGGAAGATGCTCCAGGCGTTCCCGTTTACTTCGTGGCAGCCGACGGCAAGACGACAGATGAGATAGAAGCCGCCAAGGGACGTAACACTGTTGGATATGTTTTGGAGCAAGCTGGAAAGGATCTTGAAAGGGCAGTTGAACTACTTGACGCAGGATATGAACGTCCTTCAAAGAACTACATCGACGTTCATGTTGCCAATGGTTTGCTAGCCCGCTATTATTTACTGACCCATCAATGGGAAAAAGCCGCCAATGCTGCCAATGCTGCCCGTCAGGGATACGAAATCATGGGCAAAGAAGATTTGTATGCAGGCTTCAATGATATTAATAACGAAGAGTGGATGTGGGGCTTTAAGCATACTACTGAGACTCAGACAACCTATGCATCATTCTTCTCATGGATGGATAGCAGCGGTCCTGGTTTAGGAGGCCTTTGGGGGGCAGTTACAATCGACAAAAGATTGTATGATCAGATTCCCGAGTCAGACTATCGCAAGAACCTATTCACAGGTCCTGATGGTGACCAAACCAGACAAAGGAATGCAGCCAAGCCTTATGCTAATGTAAAGTTTATCGGCAAAGCTAACTGGTTGGGCGACTATCTGTATATGCGCGCTTCTGAAATGGTATTGATAGAGGCTGAGGCTTACGCTCATTTGAATCAAAGTGGCAAGGCTGCAGAGGTACTGAAGGTTCTGATGTCTAACCGTCAGCCTAACTGGAACAAAGCCTCTGTAACCGTGGAAGATGTATATCTGCAGCGTCGTATCGAATTATGGGGAGAGGGATTCACATTCTTCGATCTAAAGCGTTTGAACAAGGGCATCGACCGCAACTACGAGGGCAACAACTACCCCGCCGGTTTCAAACTCACCGTTCCTGCCCATAGTGTCTTATGGACATATCAGATTCCTCTGCGCGAAATTCAAGAAAACTTTAGCATCACTGAGGATGACCAGAACCCATAACAAATAAATAGGAGACTATCTTATGAAAAAGTTTTATAAATATATGATTCCATGCGTGGCCCTTGCACTGTCACTGACCAGTTGCAATAGCACGATGGATGACAAGGCAGCTATTGATGCCCAATATGAGAATTTGGATGATCCGACAATAGCAATGGGAACTGCTATAGCTGCCTCTTATGAGACAGCAGTTGCCACAGGCTCTTTGTCAGATGTGGAAAATGTACAGGAAGTGGGATTCCAGGTATCAGCTGACGAGACTTTCACTACCAGCGAGAACTACCCAAGTGAAACTGTTGCTGCAAATTTCACAGCAGAACTGACAGGCCTGTCAGAACTAAGCACTTATTATGTCCGTGCATTCGTATTCACTAAGACAGGCAAAACTTTCTATAGCGAAGCAACGACATTCACAACACCCGAGGCTCAGATTTTTGACGTTATCGGTTCATACACGGCAATTGATTATGAGCTTTCCGATGAGATGGAATTTGAACCAGGTACTCCTTACACTGTAACTATAGCATTTGCCGATGGAAGCGATACTGAAGTCGAGATATCCAACCTATGGAACGGTGGAGAAACCATCATGGGTGTCTATGATCCTGAATCTAGCACTATTACCGTACCAACCGGACAGCTTCTGTATGATGATCCAGATTACGGAGATGTCACAGCTATGGCAATGAATGACGACATAACGGATTATCAAGATGATATCGTATTCACATTCAAGCCCGTTGGCGGAACAATGGATTCTGGATTTATCCAAGCCCTTATTGTTAATCTTGGTGCTTCATATGGAATTTTCTATGTCGATTTGAAGCATAACCCAGATAATAGTTCTGAATAAGAGAATATAGTATTAGATAGAATATTGCAAACTAAATCATACGGGTTTGGAGATTCATGAATTTCCAAACCCGTTTTTAAATAAAGAAGATATGCGCAAGATTGTTTTTGTTACCCTGTTAATGTTATGCATACCTATGTGGGCAGGTTTACGGACGGAATCCAAGATGCGTAAAATTGCAGCAAGCAAACTCTTAGGTTCCACAAAGGAGGCTTCAAAAATGGAAGTTCTCAAATCCACATCCTCATACTACATATTCGGCAAAGAAAAACAGGGGTTTGTGATTGTCAGCACAAATAATAGTGCAACACCAGTCTTGGGTTATTCTTTATCTGAATACAAAGAGAATGATATGCCACCGGCATTTAAACGTTGGTTAAAAGCCGTTGAAACATCACCTCTTGACGAGAAGACCTCAACGCCATATACCGTTACGCCCAACTTTCTACCCACAAAATGGGGACAATCGGATCCCTTTAACTACTTGTGCCCAGAAGTAAACAACACCAAGACACCATGCGGATGCATCGCAACGGCAATGGGCCAAATCATGTACTATTACCAGTATCCATCACAAGGTATAGGCAATGGCTATTATACACTTGGTACAACCGGAACCGCACGGTATCCGGAAGAGGTTAACGGAGTGTACAAATGGGATTTGATGAAGCCTAAATATTCAGGCGTGACAACCACTGACGAAGAGAAACTTGCCGTAGCTACACTATTGAAAGATGCCGGAGTTGCTTCGCACATGCATTATGATGTCGAAAACAGCGGTACACTCTCTAACTATGCCGCATTGGCATTCGTAAATAATTTTGGATATGACGCAAATACTATCCAATATATGCAAAAGAAATTCTATAGCAAAGAGGAATGGGATAGTATAATCTATGAGGAACTGGCTGCTAAGCGTCCCATTTTAGCCGGAGGTTATGATTCCGAAGATGGCGGACACGCATTTGTCTTCAGTGGTGTTGACGAAGACGGAAGAATATATGTAAATTGGGGATGGAATGGCAATGCCGACGGATTCTACGAGATAACAGCATTAAAACCTCGCTATACTTCGAGACCAGACCTTACGTTGGATTTCAGTCTCGATAATGATATCATATACGGCATACAGCCGGCACAGAGCGAACCTGACAAATCCCTTCAACATTCAAAATGGGCATGCGAAGAGCCTTTTACAGCAGAATATCAGAAAATACGCAACTGGCTAAGGGTGAAAACCTCATTTATATATAACATTTCTATATTTCCATTTACGGGTGAAATAAAGCTGTATTGCAAAAGTGCAGATGGGGATGAAACAAAAGACAAAATATATACATATCAGGATTTCTCTCGAGAAACTGTTTCCTCAGAATACGGATATAGAAGTCGGACGGCAACGATTAAGACCACAGATCTAACACCGGGGAAGTATTATATCTACTTGGTCTCACAGGCTACGGATGAAGCCATACCGCAGAAGGTACGATACCCAGGCGGCATAATTCAGTATGTAATGACAAAAGAAGAGAGTGGTGTGCTCACCATTGAGAGCGATGACACAGTAGATCTTATCTCTATTTGCCAGCCGTCACCATCCCAAAACATCTCTTCATTCTACGACCTATCAGGACGTAAGCTCGATTCTCAACCGAAGAAAGGATTGCATATCCGGAACGGCAAAAAAGTTATCCAATAGCAACATGCCGTTTCACTCACGGAGAAAGGCCGTTTCTCTACCGGCAACATGCCGTTTCTCTGATAGTAACATGCTGTATCACTGATAGTAAGATAATAAGTTAATGCTTAAAAAAAGGGGGATTTTGCAACCTGGAAGTTGAAAAATAGCAAAATAAAATAGATTTTCTTTAAAATAAGCAAAAAAAAGGTCTATTTGCTATTGCATATAAAAAAAAAGCTATATCTTTGCATCAGATAAAACTAACTAAACTAAGACAAGAATTCAGGACTTTAAGATTTACTGTCGAAAGGCAGAAAACTAAATCTCCTATTTTTGGAGGTAAGGATAAAGCAACGATGTGAATCGACGCGATAATGAAGTTTTTACTTATTAAGTGTGTTTTCCCTGCTGTATATGAATTCATATACGGCAGGGGTTTTTTATACCCTATCCAACCCTTTCTGAATAGGGTTATACGTTTCTTCTATATGGAAAATCTCTCGCTTAATCGAGTTTTGAGGCGATGCCTCGAAAGTACTCACGCTCGGATTTTCTCAAATTTATTTGGAAAATCTCTCGCTTAATCGTACTTTTGCAATACGAATTGGACCATAAAGGATAAAAAGATGAAAAAAAACATGCTAAGAATGGCCTTATTGGCCTTGGGAATGACACTTTGCGGCAACGCAAACGCACAGTTGGGTAATATCCTGAAGAATGTAGCCGGCACAGCTGTTAGCAAAGCTACAGGTAATTCTACCGCAGGAGACGTAGCTTCTGAACTGATTGGCAATCTGCTGGGCACCAGCAAGGTGTCAGAGAAGAGCCTGCTGGGCACATGGACTTACAGTCAGCCCTGCGTGGCCTTTGAAAGTGAAAACGTTCTGACCAGTTTGGGCAGCAGCATGGTAAGTACAAAGGTAGAGAGCACCATGCAGAAAGGTCTGAACAAAGTCGGCTTTACCAGCGGTAAGGTAGTGATGACTCTGAAAGAGGACAAGACCGGTACTATTCAGTTCAACGGCAAGAACATTATTGTAAACTGGGCCGTAGATGGTAGCGACCTAAAACTGACCTTCCCTATTGTTGACAAAGGTGTTACTATGAATGCCAAGCTGAGCGACAACGAGTTGCAGTTGGCCATGAAGGCAGACAAGTTGCTGACACTGCTGAACGCCATTACAGAAAAGGCCGGCACCGTTAACAGTTCTCTGAACACATTGAATACCCTCACCAAGGATGTAAAGGGAATGTATATGGGGTTGAAATTTACGAAGATGTAACTTTGGTAACGTTTCAACTTAAACAAAAAAAAAGGGGCCGCAGCCCCTTTTTTTATTCCTCTTTCATCAATTCGTCAAAGAACTGATCCAAGTCTTCCTCAAAGCCTTCCAGCAACTGATGGTCAAAGACTACCGTCTCTTCCTTGTCTATGATAACGAGATCCTGAAGTGTCTCGTGATCTTCGTCTATCAGGACAAAGGAGAAGGGCTGCAGAATACTCATCTTCTCAACCTCGGGCCTCAGATTCTGGATACATTTACGCAGAATGGTAGCTGCCTGATCATAGAAATCCTCTTCAGGACTCTTTATCCACTCTTCTACAACACAACGGTCAAGTTCCTCATCGTCGTCGTTATAGGTACGTATCTCACCAGTATAATTACTTACCAGCAGGTGTATGTCGGTCATCAGAGGATCGGCCTCCTGTGGGAACTTAGCAATAACCTTGCGAAGTGTTCGCTCGATCTGCTGAATGGTTTGCTGTGAAGCTTTCATGGGCTTTATTGTTTATAGACTTTAGACGCTAGTAGCTCTTAGACGTTTATTATGAATTCTTAATTATGAATTGCCTTAAAGGTTTTTTCCGTGACAGTTCTTGAACTTCAGACCAGAGCCGCAAGGACAGGGATCGTTACGTCCGGGCAACTTCTCTACACGCATAGGCTGAACGGGCTGGCGGTCGCGTGTATCGCGGGCTGCAGCCTGCTGCTGTCCTGCATCTGTAAGTTCACCGCGTGACTCCTGAGTGCGAACACGCTCCTGGCGAGGCATCTCCTGCTGTACAGGCGCATCCGTCTGCAACTCAGGTACCATGGCGCGCATAATAACAGAAACGGTACGGTCATTGATACGGTTCACCATATCGTCGAAGAGTTTCACGCTCTCCAACTTGAAGATAAGCAAGGGATCCTTCTGCTCATAGCTGGCATTGTGTACACTGTGCTTGAGCTCGTCCAGCAGACGCAGATTCTCCTTCCAAGCATCATCGATAGTGTGCAGGATAAGAGCCTTGTGGAACGATGTTACCACACTGCGGGCCTGTGTTTCGTATGCCTCCTTCAGGTTTGAGGGGATGTTATACTGACGCTTACCTGCCAAAACAGGGAACATCATATTCTCGTACATCTGTCCCTGAGGACCTTCATATACAAACTTCACAGCCTTATAGGCATTGGTAGCCATGATTTCCGTCTTCTGGCTGAAGCGCTTCAGAACCTCCTGGTAAACCTCTTCCTCCAATTCAGGCATCTGTCCGCTCTCGAAGTGCTCCTGTGTAACGGGGAATTCCATGGCCATAATCTCGAGGAAACACTGACGGCAACCCTGGAAGTCATTATTCTCCATGATGTTGCATACGCGGTCCCATATCATATCGCTGATATCCATGCCCAAGCGCTCACCCATCAGGGCATGACGGCGCTTCTCATAGATAACGGTACGCTGCTTGTTCATCACATCGTCATACTCCAACAGACGCTTACGGACACCGAAGTGGTTCTCCTCAACCTTCTTCTGAGCGTTCTCGATGCTGCGGGTAATCATGCTGTGCTCTATCATCTCGCCCTCCTTAAAGCCCAGGCGGTCCATCACACGGGCAATACGCTCGCTGGCGAAGAGACGCATCAGCTTATCCTCGATAGAAACGAAGAACACACTGCTTCCGGGGTCTCCCTGACGACCGGAACGACCACGCAGCTGACGGTCGACACGACGGCTCTCGTGGCGCTCTGTACCTATGATGGCCAAACCGCCGGCAGCCTTCACCTCGGGAGTAAGCTTGATATCGGTACCACGACCGGCCATGTTGGTGGCAATGGTAACGGTACCTAACATATGCTCCTCGGGCTTTCCGTCAACCATGACGGTTGTAAGAGTGCTGGTACCAGCCTTGGCAACGATGTCAGCCTCCTTCTGGTGGAGCTTGGCATTCAGTACCTGATGAGGTATCTTACGCATCTGAAGCATCTTGCTCAGCATCTCGGAAATCTCAACGCTGGTAGTACCGACCAGAACAGGACGACCGGCATTACGCATTGCCTCCACCTCTTCTATAACAGCCTTGTACTTCTCACGCTGTGTACGGTAAACACGGTCGTTCATATCGTTACGTATCACCTCGCGGTTGGTGGGAACCTCCACAACATCCAACTTATAGATATCCCAGAACTCACCAGCCTCGGTAATGGCGGTACCCGTCATACCGGAGAGCTTGTGATACATACGGAAGTAGTTCTGCAGGGTGATAGTGGCATAGGTCTGGGTGGCAGCCTGCACCTTAACGTGCTCCTTGGCCTCGACAGCCTGATGCAGGCCATCACTCCAACGACGGCCCTCCATGATACGGCCCGTCTGCTCATCTACGATCTTAATCTCGCCGTCCTGGATGACGTACTCATCATTCAGGTTGAACATGGTGTAAGCCTTCAGCAGCTGCTGAATGGTATGTACACGCTCGCTCTTGGCAGCATAGTCGTTGAAGACCTTATCCTTTTCCTCAATCTGCTCCTCAGGAGTCATATTAGAGGTTTCTATCTTATGCATTACAGAGCCGATGTCGGGAAGGACAAAGAGTTCGGCATCATTGACCTGAGAAGCCAGCCACTCGTTACCCTTATCGGTAAGGTCCACACTGTTCTGCTTCTCATCCACAACGAAGTACAGCACATCAGTAGCCTCGTGCATACGACGGTTGTTGTTCTCCATATAAATCTCCTCAGTGGTAAGCATACCGGCCTTTATACCAGGCTCTGAGAGGAATTTGATAAGAGGCTTGTTCTTGGGCAGTGCCTTATGAGAACGGAAGAGTGAGAGGAATCCCTCGGCAGTCTTCTGCTTGTCACCCTGCTCAGTACCCTCGGTAATCAGTTTCTTGGCATCAGCCAGATACTGGGTAGCCAACTGACGCTGAACATTTACCAGACGTTCTACCAGAGGCTGGTACTCCTCGAACTGCTGGTCATCGCCCTTAGGCACGGGACCGCTAATAATAAGAGGTGTACGTGCATCGTCAATCAGGACGGAGTCAACCTCGTCCACAATAGCATAGTTGTGCATACGCTGCACCAGATCCTTGGGATCCTGAGCCATATTGTCGCGCAGGTAGTCGAAACCGAACTCATTGTTGGTACCGAAGGTAATATCTGCCATATAAGCCTTACGACGGGCCTCGCTATTGGGCTGATGCTTGTCGATGCAGTCAACGCTCAAGCCATGGAACATATAGATGGGACCCATCCACTCAGAGTCACGCTTGGCCAGATAGTCGTTCACCGTTACCACATGAACACCATTACCGGTAAGGGCATTCAGGAAGACGGGCAGTGTAGCGGTAAGGGTCTTACCTTCACCCGTAAACATCTCGGCAATCTTACCCTGATGCAGTACGGTACCTCCGAAGAGCTGAACGTCGAAGTGTACCATATCCCACAGAAGGTCATTACCACCGGCAATCCAGTGGTTATGGTAGATGGCCTTATCGCCTTCTATCTCCACGAAATCATGGGTGGCAGCCAACTGACGGTCGAAGTCGTTAGCCGTTACCTCTATAACGCCGTTCTCGGCATGAGCCAGACGATCGGCAGTACTCTTAACAATGGCGAACACCTCGGCACGAGCCTCGTCAAGGGCTTTCTCCAGTACCTCCAGCACATCCTTCTCCAACTTATCAATCTGGTGGAAGATAGGAGCGCGATCCTGAATGTCGGTGTTGGGAATACGGTCCTTGAGTTCCTGAATCTGAGCACGCAACTCGCTGGCAGAATCCTGAATGCGCTGCTTTATCTCCTGGGTACGGGCACGCAATTCATCATTGCTGAGTGCCTGAATCTCAGGGTAAATTTTCAGAACGCTCTCCACGAGAGGGCGGTAAGCCTTGAGGTCGCGCGACTTCTTGTCGCCAAAAATCTTAACTAATATCTTTGCTATATCCATAATCTATTATCATTTTCCCTGTCGACGGAATCGACGGGCACTGTAACTTATTCTATTCTTTCTTCAATCACTCCCCTTCGGGGGCGACGATAAGGGCTTCCTTTAATAATTCAACGGAGCCTGTGAACATCCGTTCGGAGCACGAATACGCAGCGCCTTTGACAGCGTAGGCGCTACCCTGTCTATACTAACAGGAATGTTTACTTTCTCCGGGGCCACACCGCATCCGAAAAGGAAGAGGGGGAAGCCCATATAGGACTCGCGTGCAAAAGACTGCTCGAGTGTATCCTCGTTCTTCAGGTTCCAACCGGGTGAAACCTGTATGGTAATATCCCCGGAACATTTGGGGTTGTAGGCATTACGCAGTTTGCTGATGCCGGGCGTCCAGGCACCCAATGCCAGACGCTGACTGGAATATACATCCTTTACGCCACTCAGTTGAATCAGGAAGTCGCTGCTGCGCTCCAACACCTCCGTCAGGTTCAGGTTGCGGCTTTCTATCAGCTTCAGGTTCAGGTAAATCTCATTGCCCATCACCGTCTCGACATAGTCGCCGGGACCGTAAACGGCTATGAGGTACATATTCAGCAAGAGCTTGGCCTTGGTGATAGAGAAGGTTCCCGTGGGGATGCGGTAAAGACTGAGGTCCTTGGCATCCTCGCTGTCCGAATATCCTGTGCTGGTAACCACAAAGAGAGCCTTGTTCTGCCCTACCTTATTCTCAACGGCCGTGATGAGTTCCTCCAGCTGACGGTCAAGACGCGCATAGGTATCCTGCACCTCCATAGCATACTTCGAGTCGGACTCATGGTCCAGACCTCCCGCATAATAAGTAAGGTTCAGCATATCAGGCACACCGTCAGTACCGATAGTGGTCTTATCCAGCAACTGCCTAACCAGCAGGTTCACCTCGTCGTTCACACATGAACTGGCCTTGAACTGACGGAACTTCCTATCGCCGGTGAACTTATGGCTGAAAGGTTTCTTGCTGCCTTCGAAGACGAAGTAGCTGAAGTTGACAACCTCATCGTTAAGCGGCTTCCATACAATATCGCTGATACGTGAAGAAAGAGGCGTATCGTTCTCGAAGGCCGTTGCCCAGTCAGGCAAGGCACCATAATATGAAGTACCTGAGACATGGCCCGTCCAGTCATCAATCCAGATGGCTCCATCTGCCGCATGACCTGCGGAGAGGATAGCAGCATCACGGTTGGGTGCAATGGACAGGACAACGCTCTTTCCCTCACTGGCCACCTTCAGTTCATCGCCGATGGTTGAAACGGCAAGGTACTGAGGCGAGGATTTGTCCAATGTATAAAGTCCGCTGTATTTGTTATCATCAACGCAGAAAACGGGCTGCAGGGTCTGACGGTCCAACCATCGCTGACCTATGATTCCGTTTTCATACGGACTGGTTCCTGTAACGAAACATGCTATCGAGGAAGCGGCATCAGGCCCGTCGAAGGGATATTCAGCCTGTGTGTACATACGTCCCTTCTCCATCAGACGGGCAAAGCCTCCCTTCCCATACAGGGGAGAGAAAGCTTCCAGATAATCCGAACGGAGCTGGTCTATCATCACATTCACCACCAGGCAGGGAACCTCAGAGGCAGTCTGTGCCTCGGCTCCCATAATGGCGAGCAATGCCATGAGCGACGTTATGAACCTATTTCCTTTTGGCGTCATTTCTTGTTGTTCTTACGGTAGTATAAGTAATAACTTATAGGCCTTGTGAGCAAAGTTAGCGCCAAAGGTACAACTAATTTTCCAAATTCTTGTGGCATCCAAGGAGAAAATACAACAAAAGTTGTCAAAATCACAAAAAATGCAGCATGCCACATACTCTTCTTACGCCGATAGGCAGCTTTTACCACCATCGGAAGTGCCACCAGGGCAATAGGATTCAGCACCCATATCTGCCAGTTGCTGTCAACGGCGGGATGTTCGGAGAAGAAAAACATAAACAGCAGCAGCAAACCTGACATACCCTGTCCCAACAATAACAGAGCATCCCAAAGCCAGAACTGGCAGTTAGCCCAACGTTCCAGCAGCACAATCAGTACGGAAAAACACAGCAGAACAGCCATGGCCTGCTCTGGGGAAAGAGGAAATTCCGGTTGTATTGGCCGAGGTTTGGACTGTAAAAGAATTTCCTTTCCTAACACCAACGGACGCTTGTCATTGTTCGCTGCATAGATAAAGGCATTGTCGGCATACCTGAGCATATACTCGGGAGCAAACTGAGCAGAACGGATATCGACCAAAGTATCCACTGCCGCACCCAGAAGAATATCATTTCCCTCCTGTGCCCACGGATACCCTTTGGTATATTGGTGCAGCATCTGCCGATGGGTATAAAGGGGAATGCTGTCAGGATAGACCACCCTCCCATCTACACAACTCTCTATAATATCCCTGACCTTGGTGGTACAGTTGTTGTAAAGAAAATTATATCTGTATTGTCTGTTCTCAGGCTTGCATTCCTCCAGCATTCTCAGGTACATCCTGTTGGCTTCCTCCTGAGTCAGATTCAGCACCTGTTCCGTAATAGAGGAACCACGCCGCTCATACTCGGGAGTGAAATACTGCCAGGGAATGGGAGCCACCATATAATCGCATTGCCCACGCACAAAGCGCCAGACAAAATGAGACTGTCTGAAAGAGAACATCCCGTAATTGAAGACCAAGTCCTGACCTGTTGTATAATTCTGCAGGCGGAGAGCCGTATGGCCGTACAGGGCATACACCTCCTGACCGGGCGAGCACGTAATCAGACTGGCACGGATACTGTCCAGCTCCTGCGCAGAACCCGTGAACAAGGAAGGCAGCAAAGCCGCAAATAATATAAGACGTCTTAAAAACATAACGCAAAGGTAATGTTTTTCTGCAAATGGAGGGGTTTTTTAAGTTTATTTTTGCTAACGAATGTAAAACTTTCAGTTTTGTTATTTCTAATCTCAATTAAATAATGTACCTTTGCACCCGTGAAATTGATAATTGATATAGGCAACACCGTTGCCAAACTAGTAGCCTTCGACGGGGAAGAACCCATTGAGGAGATAAAAACGAACAACGACACACTGGCTGCACTGCCAGCGTTTGCAAGCAAATACCACTTTGACTGTGGTATTGTGGGGTCGGTTATAGGCGTTCCCGATGCTGTGGAAGACATGCTTACCAGTATGCCCTTTCCCATATTGCGTTTTACGCCCGACACACCCATCCCCATCTGCAACAAGTACAAAACACCTCACACCCTGGGCTCTGACCGTCTGGCAGCAGCCGTAGGTGCCAGCATACTGAAGCCTGGAAAGGACATCCTGATCATAGACGCAGGAACCTGCATCACCTACGATGTGATAGATGCCAAGAAGAATTACTGGGGCGGCAACATTGCCCCCGGCATGCAGATGCGCCTTCACGCCCTGCACGAGCATACGGTCCGCCTCCCCCTTGTTCAGGCAGAAGGCGAGGTGCCGGGCTTGGGATACAACACCGAGACGGCCATCCGTTCAGGCGTACTGCGTGGCATGAAGTACGAGATAGAGGGATACATCAAGTCCATGAGGGCCAAATACCCTAACCTGCTGGTGTTCCTTACGGGAGGAGACAAGATCAACTTCGACACGAATATCAAGAACAGTATCTTTGCAGACAAATTCATTGTACCGAGAGGACTCAACAAGATATTAGACTACAATTATGATAAGATTCAGTAAAATAGGCAGTTTTCTGTTGGCAAGTACCCTGTGCCTGAACATGATGGCCCAGAGTAACGGAAGCAGCTCTTCTTATTCACGCTTTGGTCTGGGAACACCTGAGGTGCAGGCACAAGGCTTTAACAAGGCTATGGGTGGAACCGGACTGGGATACCGTTCCGGCAACCGTATCAATACACTCAACCCTGCATCATACTCGGCCATAGACTCCACCACCCTGCTGTTGGATGTAGGCATGACGGCAGCCTTCGGCAATATGAAGCAAAGCGGCAACAAGATTAACATCTATCAGTGCAAGCTGGATTTTGTAAACATCGGCCTGAGGCTTTACCGTAATTTAGGACTCTCTGCCGGTTTCATGCCGTACACCACCATCGGATACGACTTCAGAACCGCAAGCAGGATTGCCAAAGACCCCAACTCCCTGCAGACCATCACCAGCACCACCTATTACTCCGGCGAAGGAGGTCTGCATCAGGCCTATCTGGGTTTAGGATACAAGGTATTCAAGGAATTTTCCCTGGGTGCCAATGCCAGCTTTATCTGGGGAGATTATACCCATGCCGTTATTCAGACCTACTCCACAGGCGACGGCTCAACGTCATACAACGGCCTTAACTCTATGGAGGGTGCAGAAATCAGGACATGGAAGCTGGACATCGGTGCCCAATACCCCATTCGCCTCACTCCTACGGATGTGCTGACCATAGGAGCAACAGCAAGCATCGGACACAGTATAAAGAGCGATGCCTACCAGATCAGATACACCGACGAGCAGGATGACGAGACAGCCGACACAATCCGCAACGCCTTCGACCTCCCCTACACCTATGGCATCGGTGCCACATGGAGACACAAGGGTAATCTGGTTGTGGGAATGGACTTCAAACACGAGTTCTGGGCTTCCTGCCGTACCCCACAGATGATAACGGTCGGCTCTGTTCCAAGATTTGTCAGTCAGACAGGTGGCTACAGGGACAGGTTCAGAATCTCCCTGGGAGCTGAATACATCCCCAACCCCGTCGCTTCTTATTACGCTAAGCGTATCCAGTACCGCATAGGTGCCAGCTACACTAATCCGTACCTGAAAATCAACGGAATTGACGGCCCGAAGGAATACTCCGTAACAGCCGGTATAGGACTGCCCATCCCCTTCAGCAGAGGAGCCTCTCCCAACAATCGCTCCGTAGTGAACCTGGGTCTGGAATGGCTCAGACGCGTTCCCAGTCACCCCAGTCATATTACGGAAAACTATGTCATGCTGAATGTTGGCGTTACCATCAACGAGGCATGGTTCATGAAGTACAAGATTCGCTAATTTAGTACACACCGAGATTGAATCCGCGCAGAGTCATAATCCTATGCTGTCTGATAGCCGCCCTGGGTATCTCCTTCTCGTGCAGTACCAGAACGGAACATGTGGCAGCAGCTGTTGAAGATTCAGACTCCCTTCTCTTTATGCACGTAAGGGGTGTTAACACCTTTATATCCGACTCTGGCGTCATGCGTTACCACATGGTGGCAGAGGAATGGGACATCATGAATGGCCCACAGGGCCAGCCCCCCACATGGAACTTCTACAAGGGATTGCTGATGGAGCGCTACGACGAGGACTTCCACATCGACCTCTACGTACAGTCCGACACCGCCTACCTGCATGAGCAATATCTGTGGGAACTGCGTGGCCGCGTAGTGGTAAGAAACATAAGAGGAGACATATTCCGTACGGAAGAACTCTTCTGGGACCTGAACAAACACGAGATGTGGAGCTACCAATACATACACATCGTGACACCTGAGCGCGAGCTGGAGGGAACAGAGTTCCACAGCAACGAGGAGATGACCAAATACTTTGTGAGCAACTCCATAGGTGCCTTCCCCATCACGGAGAAGGAGGGAGAGGAACAGGACTCTACCGACACAGCAGAACAGCCCGAACCCATCAAGCCTGCCAAGCCTACCAAGCAGATGAGATTCCTGCCCGCTCCGGAGAAAAGACAACCATAACATTATTAATATCGCAGCCCTTAAACATAACATACAAGAAATAAGATGTACACAGAAAGTACCCTCATCATAGAAACCCTGATTGCCCTGTTCTTCTCAGCATTCTTCTCCGGAATGGAGATTGCCTTTGTCTCGAGCAGCAAGCTGCGCTTCGAGATGGAACGCGAGCAGAGGGGCTTCACCTCACGACTGATAGACACCTTCTACCTGCACCCCAACAACTTTATCTCCACGCTGCTGGTAGGAAACAACATAGCGCTGGTCATTTACGGTATCCTGATGGCAAGGCTCATCAACAGCTTCATCCTCATACCGTTAGGCGTCCATCACACCATCGGCGACTGTCCCAACGAGGTATTCTGCCTGCTTACACAGACCATCCTGAGTACATTGGTTGTATTGGTGACGGGCGAGTTCCTGCCCAAGACCCTCTTCAAACTGAATCCCAACAGGATGATGAATGTCTTTGCCCTCCCCGCATACATCTTCTACATTCTGCTGTGGCCTGTCAGCAAATTCACCTCCGGTGTCAGCAAGTTCCTGCTGAGGATTATGGGACAGAAGGTGAAGAAGGCCGAGAAGGAGAAGACCTTTACCAAGGTCGACCTGGACTACCTGATTCAGAGCAACATCGAGAACATCGAAGACGAGAAGGAGATTGAGGAGGAGATAAAGATTTTCCAGAACGCGCTGAGCTTCAGCAACGTAAAGGTCAGGGACTGCATTGTACCGCGTACCGAGATTGATGCCGTTGACGAGGACACGGAGCTGCGCATACTGAGGGGTCACTTCATAGAAAGCGGACACTCCAAGATTATCGTTTACAAAGGCGATATAGACAATATCACGGGTTATATCCATACAGCCGAGATGTTCCGGCTGAAGGAAACCGACGACTGGCGGAAGAGCATCAAGGAAATCCCCATTGTACCCGAGACCATGAACGCACAGAAGCTGCTGGGCATGTTCACTGCACAGAAGAAATCCATTGCCGTGATAGTTGACGAGTTCGGAGGAACCAGTGGCATTGTCACCCTCGAGGACCTGGTGGAGGAGATCTTCGGAGAGATTGAAGACGAGCACGACAGCAACAACTACGTGGCACGCGACCTGGGCAACAACGAGTACCTGCTCTCTGCCCGCATAGAGATAGCCAAGGCCAACGAGCTGTTAGACCTCGACCTGCCCGAAAGCGATGAGTATCTGACCGTTGGCGGACTGATTCTGCACGAGTACCAAAGCTTCCCCAAACTGAATGAAGTGGTAAAATTCGGGCAATTCGAATTCAAAATCCTGCAGAACACTACCACCAAGATAGAGCTCGTAAGGTTGAAAGTGCTTAATTAATTGCACTTTTTCCCTATTATATAAGAGAGGTATAGATTTTTTTTCTTATCTTTGTACGCTAAATGTGAAAACAACAATAAATAAATAACAATAAACAAATGGCAACATTACAAAAAATCCGTAACAAGGGAAAGATCCTCATTGCTGTTGTAGGTCTGGCCCTGTTCGCCTTCATTGCCGAGGAATTTGTACGCTCTCTCTCATACACTCAGACAGAGAGACATCAGAGAATCGGTCAGATTTACGGCGAGAATGTCAACGTGCAGGAGTTCAATGCATTGGTTGACGAGTACACAGATGTTATCAAATTCACCAACGGTCTGAGCTCTCTGAACGACGACCAGATGGCTTCCATCCGCGACCAGGTTTGGCAGTCTTATGTTAACCAGCAGATTATCGAGCACGAGTGCGATAAGCTGGGCCTGACTGTTACCGACGCAGAGGTACAGAACATCATCAACACTGGCAAGAACCCCATGTTGGCACAGACTCCCTTCCGCAACCAGCAGGGTGCCTTCGACGTTAATCAGCTGAAGCAGTTCCTGAGCCAGAAGGATCAGATAATGAACAATGCCGATTACAGCTCAGAGATGAAGGATCAGTACATGCAGATGTACAACTACTGGAAGTTCATCGAGAAGACCATCCGTCAGCAGACACTGGCTCAGAAGTACCAGTCACTGCTTGCAGGTACTATCGTTAGCAACCCCATTGCAGCCAAGGCTAATTTCGAGGGTCGTGCCAACGAGAGCGAGATTCTTCTGGCTGCTCTCCCCTATACCAGCATCAAGGACGCAGACATCACCGTTGATGATGCCGACCTGAAGGCTAAGTATAACGAGATGAAGGAGATCTTCCGCACCACTCAGGAGACTCGCGAGTTCAAGTACATCGACATCGCTGTTGTTGCCAGCCAGGCCGACAAGGATGCCCTGCAGAAGGAGATGGAAGGTTATGCACAGGCTCTGAGCGAGGGTGCAGACCCTGCCAAGACCGTTCGCGAGGCTGCCAGCCAGGTTGCCTACAGCGCACTGCCCATCAGCAGCAAGACCCTTCCCCACGATGTAGCCGAGCTGCTGGATTCCATGACAGCCGGTTCTCAGGTAGGTCCTTTCGTTCACGAGCACGACAACACCATCAACATCGTACGTCTTATCGAGAAGGTAAGCCGTCCCGACTCTGTTGAGGTTCGTCAGATTGCTGCTCCCGGCGCTGATATGGAAGCAGCCGAGAAGACTGCAGATTCTATCATGACAGCTCTGGCTGCAGGCGAGAACTTCGACTCTATTGCCAAGAAGTACAACCAGCCCGCTGAGAAGATCTGGATTACCAGCGCTCAGTACGAGGGTCAGATGTTGGACGAGAACAACCGCAAGTTCATCGAGACCCTTACAACAGCTGCCGTAGGTTCTAACAACAAGATTGTATTGGATGGCCAGGGCGTTGTTATCGCTCAGGTTACAGACAAGCGTAACATTGTAAACAAGTATAACGTTGCTGTTATCAAGCGTGCCATCGACTTCAGCAAGGATACTTACGGCAAGGCATACAACGACTTCGCCAGCTTCCTTGCAGGCAACCCCAAGGCCGAGGATATCGAGGCTAACGCTTCAAAGGCCGGTTACAATGTCCAGACTCGCACCATGTCAAGCACCGAGCACAACGTAGCCGGTGTTCGCAGCACACGCGAGACGCTGCGTTGGATCTTCAACGAGGATACCAAGGTGGGTGATGTTTCTCCCCTCTACGAGTGTGGCGACAACGACCATCTGCTGGTTGTTATGCTGACAGGCATCAACGAGAAGGGTTACATGAAATGGGACGACGAGCAGGTTAAGGCATACCTGACAAGCGAGGTTCAGAAGGACAAGAAGGCTGCCAAGTTGCAGGAGAAGATGCAGGCTGCCAAGAGCATTGCAGACGTAGCTAAGATGGAAGGTGCCGTAACAGACACCATCAAGCACGTTAACTTCGCCAACAACGCCTTTATCTCTAAGGTCGGTAACAGCGAGCCCGTGCTGAGCGGTTCTGTCAGCGTTGCCAAGAAGGGTGACTTCAAGGCCGGTCTGAAGGGTAACGGTGCCGTTTACGCTTACCAGGTTCTCAACCAGAGCAAGTCTGACATCAAGTTCGATGCCAAGCAGGAGAAGCAGCAGAGTGCTCAGATGTACATGCGTGCCCTCAGTGCTTTCAGCAACGAGTTGTACTTGAAGGCTGACGTTCAGGACAAGCGTTATCTCTTCTATTAATCGGAAACACGAAAGAACAATAATAAGAGAGGGGCAGCCAATTCGGTTGCCCCTCTCTTATTGCTTGCGTCTCTGCGATTCGTTTACACGTTACACAGAGGAATCTTCCTGCAATCCCGGAGCCGGTACTTATTAAGGAGTACTACAGTACTTAGGTTAAAGTACTCCAGTACTTACGTTGAAGTACTACAGTACTTAGGTTGAAATACTGGAGTATGTCTGCAGAAATACTCCCATTAGCAGGAAAGAATTCCCCGACAATCCATAGAAGACGAGAAAGGGGACAGCCGATCGGCTGTCCCCTTTCCTTGTTCTTATGTTCTTCTGAGAATTAGTTGTTCTCAGGACGAAGCTTACGAACTACCTCAGCAGTACGCCACATTTCTGAA
>Ga0265300_10001246_pt1 | contig 24413 bp, 19 predicted proteins | sample AusTroGonzalo_MG_FD_193482 | JGI IMG/M metagenome (GOLD analysis project Ga0265300, IMG submission 193482) | Bovine rumen microbial communities from tropical cattle in Woodstock, Queensland, Australia - Gonzalo_03 | ecosystem: Host-associated > Mammals > Digestive system > Stomach > Rumen ...
CTTTGCCTCAGCATAACGCTTACGAATGCTCTCGACGGTGTTCTGCGACCAGCCAGCCGTTACCATCAACAGACCCACAAGAAGTAGTAACAATTTCTTCATAATCAATAGGTTATTTCGTTAATTAATCTTTCTATTCCTATCATGTTAAAGTCTTATCGTGCACAAAGGTACGAATTATTGAGATAAGAACCAAAAAAAATCAGAAAAATGCACAGCAGAGCCGCCAACCAAACAAAAGATGACAAAACGCCCTGCCATGCGTCTTTTTAGTATAATAAAAGTATATACATGAAGACGACAAAGGCAACATGGATTTGGTATCCAGGAGACTTCGAGATATGGTTGGGCAACATCTTCAATAACCAGCGTACGGAGCGCGGGGCTATGTTTCCTCCCTTCTGGAAACAGGACTCCCACTACGTCACGGTAGAATTCAGTAAGGCCTTCTTGCTAGAACGCGACGAGACCATCAGCATTGCTGCTGAGGGACAGTATAATCTGGCACTCGACGGCAAGTTGCAGTTTGGTATGCCCAAGACCTTTGTCGTACCCAAGGGCGAACACAAACTGAACCTGAAGGTGTGGAACCAAGCCACACCCCCAGCCCTCTTCATCGACGGAGATACCATCCACAGCGACAGCTCATGGCTGGCCACATACGAAGACAAATTATGGATTGACGAAAACGGCATCGCTCACGGCTCCGGCATCTACGTCCCTGCCGCCTCATGGCACTTCGACAGTCCCGACACCCCACCCTCTTCCTTCCATCTGGAACGCGAAGAACGCCGTCCTGTGTCTGCCACCGTTCCCGACGGATCTCCGTCGGGCATCCTCTACGACTTTGGCCGCGAGACCTTCGGCTACCTGAAAATCAAGAACCTTCAAGGCACCGTCCGCATCTATTATGGCGAAAGTCGCGAAGAGGCGCTGGACAAGGCCCACTGCGAGACACTCGACCATGTCAATGGACAATTAGATGCACCAGAAAAAGCGAAAACCAATAATTATCAATTATCAATTATCAATTGTCAATTGTCCAAGGCCTTCCGCTACGTCTATATCGAGAAAGAGGAAGGTGCATCCTACGACGACGTGCTGATGGACTACGAATACGCGCCACACGACTCACAGCACGCTGGTTCGTTCCGTTGCTCAGACGACGACATCAACCGCATTTGGGAAGTGGCTGCCTACACGATGGACCTTACCACACGCGAATTCTTCATGGACGGCATCAAACGTGACCGCTGGACGTGGTCGGGCGACGCCATCCAGTCGTACCTGATGAACTACTACCTGCGCTTCGACACGGAATGCGTGAAGCGTACCATCCGCCAGCTACGTGGCAAGGACCCCGTCACAGCGCATATCAACACCATCATGGATTACACGTTCTACTGGTTCAAGTCCATCCTTGACTACTACCAGTACACGGGCGACGTGGACTTCGTGCGTGAGATGTGGCCACGCATGGTAACGCTGATGGACTATGTGGAAGGACGCCTGAACGCGGACGGTATGGCCGAGGGACAGCCTGACGACTGGATTTTCGTAGATTGGGTGGACTTTCCCATGCACAAACGTGGCACGTTGTGTTTCGAACAGATTCTGCTGATGAAGGCCATGGAGACGATGGCCCTTTGTGCCAAACTGCTGGGCATCAACAAGAGCGACTACCGCGTAAAATCGGAGGAGTTGCGCAACAAAATCAAACAGACTTTCTGGAGTTACGACTTGAAAGCCTACTATCACGCCATCGAGGAAGGCCGGATGAACACGCAGATTACCAAGTTCCCCAACATGTTTGCCATCCTCTACGGATTGGCCTACGAGGAGGAACGTCGTGAGATTATGCAGAGCGTTATGCTCAATCCTGATATCCCAACCATCACCACGCCCTACATGCGTTTCTACGAACTGGAAACGCTCTGCATCGACGGTCTGCATACTCAGGTACTACAAGAGATGCGCGACTATTGGGGCGGTATGCTGCGCGAGGGAGCCACCTCGTTCTGGGAGAAGTACGTACCCTCGGAACAAGGTACGCAGCACTTAGCGATGTATGGTCGTCCTTACGGCAAATCACTGTGTCACGCCTGGGGCGCCTCGCCCATCTATCTGTTGGGCAAGTACTATTTAGGCGTCCGTCCCACCAAGCCTGGCTACGAGGAATTCGAGGTTCGACCCTCGTTGGGCGACCTCGACTGGCTACAAGGCGATGTTCCCACGCCTCACGGTATGATACATATTGAAATGAACCGTCACGAGGTGAAGGTTCTTGCCACTGAAGGCAACGGCACGCTCTTCATTGCAGGACAGCAGATACCCGTCAAGAGCGGCACCGAAGTCTGCATCAGCTACTGATTCTTCCTTTTGTTAACGTAGATGACCACGCCTATGATGACGAGGGCCACAACTGCAATGATGTGAAGTAAGTCCATATATTCATAGATTTAATGTGGCAAAGATAGCCATTTTATTTCAAAAAACAAAGGAAATCGCGTAAAAAAACGGATTTCCTTTGTTTGATTGTTATCCTAAAATATTTTCCTTTTTACATATTGGGACGCTGACCACGAGGACCACCCTGTCCGCCACCAAAGCCGCCACGTCCGCGACGCTGCTGCTGCTCCTGATAGGTCTTAAACTGGTCGTCGGTCAGAATCTTCTGCAGCTTCTTCTCGTACTCCTGACGCTTCTCCATACGCTCCTGCATCATCTTCTGCATCTCGGCGCGCTGCTCATCAGTCAGCTGAGGACGCTGGCCTTGCTGTCCACCTTGGAAACCACCAGGGCCGCCAGGACCACCCTGACCTCTGCCAAAGCCTCGGCCCATACCTGGACCTGCCAGCACGCTCTCATACTCCTTATTCAGGTCCAGCACCTTTGACTTCTGCTTGTCGTCCAGCTTCAGCTGGTCAGCCATACGGTTGGTCATCTCTTCGGGAGTCTGTCTCTGGAAACCTCTACGCTGACCATTTTCGTTGTTCTGTGCTACTGCTACTGTCATTGTCAGCAGGGCAACCATTGTCATCACAATCTTTTTCATACCATTTTAGTTTTTGAATTGTTATTAATTAAATTGAACTATTAGTTTCGTGATTCGTTTTCTTTGACGAAACTAAGGTATGAAAAGTTTAACCGCCCACCGAAAAGTTTCAGTGAACGGTTAATTTTCTTCAGCCAACGTTCATCAGACATCAGCCATCAGCCATCTTACCTTCTCAGCGCTATATTATAATTATAGTACTCATGATTACCCGTCACGTCCTTAATGACCTTAATGAATGGCGGGAAGTTCACGCTCTCCTGCTCGGCCACACCCTTCGTCTCCAACAGCACCAGGTTGTTCACAGGCTCATGGAAGGTATCAATCTGGAAGAACTGACCACGCCAGATAAAGCTGCGACGCGTCTTGCGGATAGTGGAACGGTAGGGGTCGGCCTGTTGCAGCAAACTCTCGTACAGCGCATTGCTCACCTGACGCTCTGTCTCCAGCACTTCGTTAGCCGATATGCGCTTCTTCGTCTTATGCACGTTCACCACTTCCCCACTCCAGCTGCGACGACGCAGGCGAATCTCGCAATCAGGATCGGCCACCAGGTAAGTCTGCGTTATCTCGCTTTCAATGTTCTCAGGCAGTTGACCCGTCAGTTCGACGATATACGTACGCTCATCCTCGATGGGCTGTGGAATCTCAAGTACATTGCTAATCTCCTTCAGCACGCGGCGCAACTTCGTGTCGAAGTCGTCGTGGTTGTTGATGACGCGCAGATGCGGATGCCCCGTCCACGACTTATTCACCTTCTTATCCAAGTCGCGCGCTATACGCAAGCCCTCCTCGTTAGCCTGCTCGTAGCGAGTCGAGTTAGTCGCTGTAGTGTAATACTGCTCGGCACCGTCGGCAGCACTCACCAAGTGCAGCACGGCATCGTAGCGCTGGCGCAACTCGTTCGAATTAGTGCCACACTTCTGGCACAACTCTTCCCACATATCAGGGGCTATATAGGCCGAGATATCCATCGTACCACGGTCGCATACTATGAACGTCGGCTTCGTACACGTCTCAGCCAGTCTCATAAACGAGTCCTCCAAGGCCAGCTGCGTCCGTAGGATAGCCAACTCGCCTTCGTAGTACAGGTCGTGGTTAGGCGTCAGGTAACTCCATCCGCCCTGACTGTACATCGTTGGAACTTCGGGCACAGTAAACACCTTAAAGCCCAGATTCGAGAAGTGCTCGATAATACGCACCAATGCCGTTGTCTTGCCTGCGCAAGGACCACCCGTCAATACAATTCGCTTGATATCTTTCATCGTGTTTTAAGTTTTATGACTGCAAAGATAGTGCAAATCGAGCGAAATACAAAGAAAAACCTTATTTTTCTTTTATTTCCGAGATGCATCCTATCTTCTCGCTAAGCGAACACGATTGAAGTGTGCTGTTTTTGGCAAAAGTGTCACTTTTGCTTCTAACGTATTTAAAGTCAGCTTATTAGTTAAGGTGGTGGTTCTAAGAAAAGTGTCACTATGCATCACGCTACCAAAACAAGTTGTTTTGGTGTCGTAGAAGGCCTTTCTTTCTCTGTAAAGTGCCATACTTTTCACTCCAAAACAAGTTGTTTTGAACAAAGAGCAATGATTGTTACTATTAATAGTAGCAATTGTAAGTATTAATAGTAGCAATTGCGAGCATTAATAGTAACAATTTTTTCTATTAAGGCCTACAAAAACTTGCGCGTAGGCCAAGGAGATATTTTTTCATAGGCATGTAGGTGAATCAAAAGCCACCACCAGGGAAACCAGGGAAGCCACCACCAGGGAAACCAGGGAAGCCACCACCGGGGAAGCCACCTTCAGGAAAGCCGGGAAAACCGCCACCTGGGAATTGAGGGAACTGCATCTTTTTCTCGACGGGTTCTTGGATGCGGGGCTGCCAGTCTTTGTCGAAGCGTTCGATGTTGGCATCGAGGAAGGCCAGACGGTCGGCGAGCCATTTCTTCAGAATGGCAATCTCTTCGTCGTAGCTGCTGACGCGATAGTTGGCAAACATGCCGACGGGATCGAACTCGAAGCCACCTTCACCAAAGCCACCTTCTGGAAAGCCAGGAAAACCGCCAAACATGCCGAAGCCGCCTTGCTGCTTAGTGGGCTGCTGTGAGGCCTTGGCCCGCTCAGGACTGACCAAAAGTTCCTTGTATTTCTCGAAGTGACGACTGGCGGATGGTGCCAGAAGACGGGCGTTATATTCGATAAAGTCGTAGAGACGCATAGTGCTGAGGACAGTCTTGCGGAGTTCCTTGTAGCGCACCTTTACAGCCTTACGGAAGGCAGGATCCTGCAACAGCCGTTGCCAGAAAGCAGGTGTGGGGTTGTTGCTTGCACCCTCGAAGCACCAAGCCTCGATGTTGTTGGCATTGGCGAAGTTGCAATTGCCGTAGGCGAGGTTGTAGTCCCATACGGGGCCTGCAAACAGTTTGCCGCCCGTGCCGTCTTCATGGAGTTTTTCCTTATAAAAATAGGCGCTACGCTTGTAAGCGTCGGCATTCAGGCTGAGTTCAGTATGGATGAAATAGTCGACGAACGACGCCACGTCGATATAGTGGGCATAGCCTTTCACGGGGTCGGCATAGTCGTCGCTCTGAATGGCCAGTTCCATAGAGTCTACGAAGTTCTGGATATAGGCGAACTGCTCGGGTTGCAGATTCTTTTTCTTCGGATAGATGCACGACCAGACAATCTGGCTGGTCATGATGCCGTCGCCGATGCCTGGCACCTTCGAAGTGAAGGTGGCATCGTCGTCGTTATAGGTGTCGATGCGCAGCAGATAGCCTCCCGTGACGTCGCGTCCTGCGATGTCGGATTTCTTCAACTTGTTGAGATTGACACGATCCTTACCGCGTTTGATAGCTTCCGAGAAGATATAGATGCCGCGATAGTCACCATCCACATACAACTCGACCATCGTGGTACGTGGTCCCCAGTGGCCCATGTCGCGCCATAGCTGGAAAGCCAGCGGGTCGCGAAGCATCGATACGTCGTTATAGGGTGCCAGCAGTACCCAGTCGCTATGGGCAGGCATACCCAACAGACTGACATCCAGTTCCTTGCCATCTTTGTTGCGTGTCTCCAACGTGTATTTCTTCTGGTTGTTACCCAGCGAACTGTTACCACGCAGTTTGATGCCAATAGGACCGTCGTAGCCTTTGGTCTTCATGTGGGCCGTCACTTTCTTCTGGGCATTGAGGGCTGTCTCCGTCGTGATGGTGATGACAGGCAGCTTCTGGGCGAAGGCCTCTGCTGACACAAGGAGGAGAACCATTATGACATAGAATAATGGTCTTAGGACTATTGCTTGATGATTCGTTCTCATAACGTCTTTTAGACGAATGCGTAGTAGTAATGTTTAAAGCTGTGAGCAGAAAAAAAGAGCCATCAAGCTGTGGATGTCAGGGGACAGGTACATTGACATCTGGACGACAAGGCCGTGCGCCACATCATGGGCATCACCCAAGAAGCCATCCGCTCAACAAGGTACAGGTTTTTGCAGAATGGGAAAAAGTAGAAGATCAAAGTTAAAAGAATAAAAATGACACGAGAACGAATCAAATATGATGGATGATGGAAATAGCTGATCAAAAATTGGGATGTTTCAAAATAACTTCGTATCTTTGTAGCCATATTTCGAAACTATAAGCACAAAAAACAGACGCCTGACTATGAGAAAGTATTTCATGATTATGTTGTGGCTGACATCCGTGGGCTGTTGGGCACAGACTGACTCAGCAGCAGTCAACCAATTAAGTGTAGGTCTGAACTTCCTGACACATGGTGAGGCCTGCGGTGGTGGACTGCCCAGATCTTCCAGTAGCGCACCGACAGAAGACCATTCAAGTTTCCTATATGGACGTGCGCGAGTGATTGTGGACTACGAGCGACCAGGATTACAAGCGCATGCCGTGATACAGAACGGTGCAGTATGGGGTATGAAGGGAAACCAGAGCCTGAACCTCTATGAAGGTTGGGTGAAGATGACTGCCCAATGCGGATTGTTTGCCCAAGTAGGTCGTGTAGCACTGGCCTACGACGACGAGCGCATCATCGGTCCTAACGACTTTGCAATGGCAGCCGCATCGCACGATATTTTGCGGGTGGGCTACGAGGGACACGGTCACAAAGCTCACGTCATACTGGCCTACAATCAGAACGGCGACAACGTCTATTCAGGGACCTACTACGACAACGGGGCACAGTTTTATAAAACCATGCAGACAGTATGGTATCACTACGACGTGCCCAAGATTCCGTTGGGTGTATCGCTACTGTTTATGAACATCGGTCAACAGGCTGGTGGATATAGTGAGATTGACGGCCAGAAAGTGGAGAACGAAAGCAACCCACCATCAAGCAAGTATCAGCAGATGTGGGGCGGCTACCTTCATTTCCATCCTAAGTACCTGACGCTGGAGGCTTCTTACTACCGACAGACGGGCAACATAGTGAATGAATACAAGCAATACTGTCCGATAAAGGCTTGGATGGGTAGTGTGAAGGCTACCATCAACCCTAACGACCGCTACGGTATGGAGCTGGGCTACGACTATCTGAGTGGCGACGATTACGTGCCTGTGGCATACGGTGGTCCGTTTGTCATGGTATATCATCCTGAGGAAGGCGGCTTCGCGCCTATGTACGGTTCGCGTACCAAATTCTATGGTATTATGGACTATTTCTACGAGAGTGCCTACACCAACGGTTTTACGCCTGGTTTGCAGAATGCCTTTGTCGGTGTATTCGGAAACCCCACGGACAAATTGAAATGCAGTGCCACTTACCACTATCTGGCAACAGCTACCGAACTCAACAAACTGGATCGCACACTGGGGCACAGCATTGAACTGCAGGCCAGCTATAAGTTCTCGAAAGACATTACGCTGAAGGCAGGTTACACACAGATGACGGGCACAGAAACGATGGACCACCTGAAGCAGGGCGACAGCAGCAGGCATGCCCGCTGGGGCTGGTTTTCACTATCCATATCGCCCAGCCTGTTTACTACAAAATGGTAGTAAAATTGTTTGTAGCAAGAATAAGCGTCAGTTAGAGAAAGGAAGCTTATATCCAAGGGTGAACTGGAACACGCTGTTGCGGCAAGTATCGTCAATGCCTTTTACGATTCCAATCAATCCGAGGTTATAGCGGGCATCGAGCACGAAGCGTTGATATTCGTACGAGATACCCATGGGGATGGCAAGGTCGAAGCTACGGAACTGAATACCAGACTCTATCAGGCCTTTTGCCTCTAAGAAGTCGATGTCGTACCGGACCCCCTCCCATGTAAACTTCTTGCTTGTTATGAATCCCAACTGGATGCCAGCCTTGAGGGCCAGTCCCTTGACAGGATAGAACTGTGCCAATACAGGGACATTGGCATAGCCAAACATGTATTTCGTTTTGTTCACGTCATCCTTCTCGCCCTGCAGGGAATAATGAATACCTGCCACCAAGCCAAAATTATCAGTAAGGCCATACTCGAACTCAAGACCACCCATATAGCCATTCATCCACGTGGCATCAGGGTCGCCTGCCCATGTTGCCAGATTCCAACCGGCTTTTGGCATAAAACTCCACCCACCTTCCTCGTTTTGGGCATTTACATTCAATGTAGTCAACATGGCGACTACGATCATTACAAAGAACTTTTTCATCATAGCTGTATTTTTAGTATTTTCGTGAATAATTCTTTTGCAAAGATAAGAAAAAGATTTTAAATATCGTGCATTTTAAAGAAAATAATTCGTAACTCTGATTTACAATCGAAGGTACTTCCGTTCGAAAATGCTCAAATAATTTGGCATTTTACTCACTTATTCGTACCTTTGCACGCACAAACTAATCAGAATGAGAAATAAGAACAAATCGATGAGACTTTTACCAAGACTATTTAGCTGTATAATGCTGCTGATATTATGTGTGACAACAACGGCACAAACAGAGGAACAAATTGCATTCCCCGGGGCTGAGGGCTTCGGTCGCTACACGACAGGCGGACGCGGCGGCAAGGTGTGTCACGTGACAACATTGGAAGACGGAACACAGACAGGCACTTTCCGATGGGCTTGTAACCAAAGCGGCAAGCGTACCATCGTGTTCGACGTATCAGGCACCATCATGCTGAAGTCGGAACTGAAAATCAAGAACGGTAATGTGACCATTGCCGGGCAGACGGCTCCCGGCGACGGCATCTGCATTGCCAACTATCCGTTTGTCATTGCCTGCAAGAACATCATTATCCGATACATGCGTTTCCGCTTAGGCAATGAGGCACTGAAGACCAACAATCAGGCACATGAGGGCGACGGACTGGGGGGCATGGACTCAGAGAACATCATCATTGACCACTGCTCGGTCAGCTGGAGCATCGACGAGTGTCTGTCGGTTTACGGTTCGAAGAACATCACCGTACAATGGTGTATTGCCTCGCAGAGTCTGGTAAACGCCGGCCATTCAAAGGGCAAGCATGGCTATGGCGGCAACTGGGGCGGCAGCGGTGCATCGTACCATCACAACCTGATAGCCCACCATACCAGCCGTACACCACGCTTAGGTCCGCGTCCAGGCACACAGACCGACGAGCGGATGGATATGCGCAACAACGTCATCTACAACTGGAGTGGCGAAGGATGCTATGGCGGTGAGGGTATGAACGTGAACATCGTCAACAACTACTACAAGCCAGGCCCTGGGACTACCAAACGCAGCGACCGGATAGCCTGCATCGGCATAAGAACCACGGAATATACCAAGCACGACACGTCGTCGCCCAACGACTGGGACAAGATGTGGCACGTATGGGGCAAATTCTACGTTGACGGAAACGTGAACACCAAACACAGCAACGTCACCAAAGATAACTGGACATACGGCATCTACAACCAGATTACCAATAGCAAGGTTGACAACACCTTTGACGACAAGGTACGAGACAGTATGCGACTGTCGGCACCCATCTATTATGAATCAGTGACCACGCATACAGCCGAGAAAGCTTACGAACAGGTACTGAAATATGCCGGTGCCAGTCTGCGCCGCGATGCATTAGACAACACGATGGTCAGTGACACCCGCGACGGTGTGGCAACCTATACGGGCAATGGCAACGACCAGGGATTCGTCAATTCGCAGGACGATGCAGGCGGATGGCCTACCCTCGCCCAGACGGAAGACTTGAGTGATGATACAGACGGTGACGGTATGCCCGACAAATGGGAAACTGCCAACGGGCTGGACCCCAATGATGCCAGCGACGGCAACAAGACGGGTGCCGACGGTTACACAAATCTGGAGACATACTTGAACGCGCTAGTAGCAGACATTACCCAACAGCAGAACGAGGGTGGCGAACAATGGAGCGGACAGCAAACGACAAGGCTGAAAGCAATTGATAATGGACAATTGATAATGGACAATGGGGATTGGTATAACCTGTTGGGAGCCCGTGTAGGAAATCCCACAAAAGGCGTCTACATCCAAAACGGAAAGAAAATAATCATCAAATAAAACAACTAAACAACATGAAAAAACTATTCTTAACGACACTCATGGCATTAACGACATCTGCAATGATGGCGCAGATGTTACCGTACCAGAATCCGAACCTGACGGCGGAACAGCGTGCCGACGACCTGCTGGCACGACTGACACTGGAAGAAAAGACCAAGTTGATGATGGATGTATCGCCAGCCATTCCGCGACTGGGCATCCCTGCCTTCCAATGGTGGAACGAGGCCCTGCACGGCATAGGCCGTAACGGCTTTACGACCGTATTCCCCATTACAACGATGATGGCTGCCTCGTGGGACGACGAACTGGTGTACAAGGTATTCTCGGCTGTCAGTGACGAGGCACGTGCCAAGAACCAGGAGGCCAAGAAGACGGGTCGCGTACAGCGCTATCAGGGTTTGTCGTTCTGGACACCGAACATCAACATCTTCCGTGACCCACGCTGGGGACGCGGCCAGGAGACATACGGCGAGGACCCATACCTGACAGAGCGCATGGGACTGGCCGTGGTGAACGGACTGCAAGGACAAAGTATGACCGGCGAAACAGGTCAGCACAAGTACAAGAAACTGTTGGCATGTGCCAAACACTTTGCCGTACATAGCGGACCAGAGTGGAACCGCCATACCTTCGACGTACAGCAGCTGCCTGAGCGCGACCTGTGGGAGACCTATCTGCCTGCGTTCAAAGCACTGGTACAGAAGGGTAACGTGGCTGAGGTGATGTGTGCCTACCAGCGCATAGACGGTGATCCCTGCTGTGGCAATGCCCGCTACGAGCGTCATATCCTGCGCGACGAATGGGGCTTTAAGGGTCTGATTACCAGTGACTGCGGAGCCATACGCGACTTCCTGCCCCGTTGGCATAACGTGTCGAAGGACAGCGAGGCAGCCTCGGCCAAGGCCGTGCTGAGTGGTACTGACCTGGAATGTGGCTCGGAATACAGGAACCTGCCTGCTGCCGTGAAACGTGGCGACATCAGTGAAGAACAGATCAACATCAGTCTAAAGCGCCTGTTGACAGCCCGCTTTGAACTGGGCGACTTCGATAAGGACGAACTGGTGGAATGGACGAAGATTCCGTCGTCGGTCATCGCCTCGAAGGAACATAAACAGTTAGCCTTGGATATTGCGCGAGAGGGCGTGGTGCTGCTGAAAAATAACGGAAGCCTCCCCCTTAACACATCAAACATCGTCGTCATGGGTCCGAACGCCAACGACAGCATTATGCAGTGGGGTAACTACAGCGGCTTTGCCACACAAACCATTACCGCACTGCAAGGACTGCGCCAGCAACTGGGTAACGTGCCTTACGTGCAAGGCTGTGCACTGACACGGGGCGAGGTGCTTGAGAGCCGTTTCGACAAGATGCGGGCACCCGAAGGCGGAAAAGGTATCAGAGCCTACTACTGGAATAATACGGAAATGAAGGGTGACCCCGTGACAAGTGTTATCATTACCGAACCCATCAATCTGAGCAACGGCGGCAACACCGTCTTTGCACCCGGCGTCAACCTGGAGAACTTCTCGGCCCGCTATATGGGTACGCTGATTCCAACGGAAGACGAGACGCTGACATTCAAGGTGGGTGCCGACGATATGGTACGCGTCATGGTGAATGGCGACACACTGGTGAATCTGTGGCGAGCCCGCCAGCGTATACAAGAAGCCCAGCCCACACTGGACGTAAAGAAGGGCGTGAGCTATCGCATCCAGATAGACTATGTGCAAGGAGGCCGTATGGCTGCCATGCAGTTTGACGTCTGCAAGAGACACGTTCCAACCCGAGAGCATCTGCTGGCTCAGATAGGAAACGCAGAAACGGTCATCTTCGTAGGAGGTATCTCGCCACGCGTGGAAGGTGAGGAAATGAGAGTCAGCGAACCTGGCTTCAGAGGTGGCGACCGTACCGACATCGAACTACCACAGGTACAGCGCGACCTATTGAAGATGCTGCACGAGGCTGGCAAGAAGGTGGTATTCGTCAACTGCTCGGGCGGTGCGATGGCTATGGTGCCAGAACTGGAGACCTGCGACGCCATCATTCAGGGTTGGTATGGCGGTGAACGAGGCGGTCAGGCTATTGCAGATGTTATTACAGGCAAGGTGAACCCCAGCGGCAAACTGCCGATGACATTCTATAGAAGTGTGAACGACCTGCCCGACTTCCTCGACTACACGATGAAGAACCGTACTTACCGTTACTTCCAGGGCGAGGCACTGTTCCCCTTCGGCTACGGTCTGAGCTATACTACGTTCGACATCAGCAAGCCCGTCTATAAGAATAACAAGGTGCAGTTTACCGTCAAAAACACTGGCAACGTGGACGGAACAGAAGTGGTACAGGTGTATGTCCGCAACTTGGCCGACAAGGAAGGGCCGCTGAAGACGCTACGTGCCTACCAGCGTGTGACACTGAAGGCTGGCGGTGCACAGATGGTGGCTATAGACTTCCCACGCGAACGCTTTGAGGGATGGGACGCCAAAACCAACACCATGCGTGTGGTGCCAGGAAAGTATGAAATCATGTTGGGATCGTCAAGTGCTGACAAGGACTTAAAACGAATCACCGTCAACGTCAAATAAAAACTCATCGAGGGCACGGCGTTCCTTCTTGGTGGGACGTCCTGTTCCTCGCTGACGGTCAACGAAACCGCTGATGCGATTCATTTCCAGCAACTCATACTGATCGGGCGGCGTGACATTTTCGTAAATCTCGGGCAACAACTTGGCCCCAACCCGTTGCTCGATAGTTTTCAGAATCTTAAACGAATAAGTGACAGGTGGTTTGCGAACGCTGACCACCTCGCCTTCCTTGACCATACGTGAAGGCTTGACGTTGACACCCTGAATGGTGACACGACCATTCTTGATAGCGTCGACGGCTATCGAGCGCGTCTTAAAGATACGCGCTGCCCAGAGCCATTTATCGATACGAGCTTCATTCATCACTATTCGCTATTCACTTTTCACTATTCACTAGCGTAGCGCGCTTCCCCAGCTTGTTATACTGGTTCATGGTAAAATCGATACCTGCCAAGACAAAGCTCTTGATGATATCGATGCCCAAATTGATGGCGGGCTGCAGCTTCTCCAGTTCCTCGGACGCAAAACGACCAAGCACATGGTCAATCTGGCTACCTACGGGGTAGTCGTTGCCAATGCCCATACGCAGACGGGCATACTGCTGACCAATGAGCTGCTGGATATGACCCAAGCCATTATGACCACCATTGGAGCCGTTGGCTTTAAGGCGGAACTGACCCACAGGGATAGCCACATCGTCGCTGATAACCAACAGACGGCTCTGGTCGATGTTCTCCTTGTTCAACCAGTAGCGCACCGCATTACCACTCAGATTCATATACGTGGTAGGTTTGAGCAAGAAAACCTTCCTACCCTTCAATGAGGTCTCAGCTACAAAACCATAGCGTTTATCCTCAAAAACGATATTGGACGCCTTAGCAAAAGCGTCCAATACCATAAATCCTGTATTGTGGCGGGTCTCGGCGTACTCGTCGCCAGGATTGCCCAAGCCTACAATAAGATACTTGTCCATAATTACTCAGCAGCGGCCTCAGCAGCAGCAGAACGAGATGCACGAGTAGCCTTAACAGAGCAAACGATAACCTCCTTAGAAGTAGCGATCTCCAGACCCTCGAAGCTCAGTGAGCCAACCTTGATGGCCTTACCCAGCTGCAGATCAGTAACATCAATATCAAGCTTCTCAGGAATCTGCTTGTAGGGAGCAGTCACGTTGATCTTACGGATAGACAGAGCCAGACGACCACCATCACGAACACCCTGAGCGTGACCAGTGAGGTTCACGGGGATACCAACGGTAATAGCCTTAGTCTCGTTGATCTCGAAGAAATCTGCATGCAACAGAGCATCGGTTGTGGGATGGAACTGCAGCTCCTTGATGATAGCCTTGTGCTCCTTACCATCGATGTTCAGATTCACTACATATACGTGAGGTGTGTAGACAGCCTTGCGGAGCTCAGCCATAGAAGCTGCGAATGCAAATGCCTCGGGCAGACCGTTCTCACCCTTCTTCTCACCATACAGATTGCAGGGTACCAGACCCTCCTTACGAAGCAACTTAGAGGCCTTTTTGCCTGTGTCGGTGCGCTTCTGACCGCTTACGTTAATCTCTTTCATAATTAATAATGTGTTACTCTAAAATTAAGTGTTTTTGCTTAATCCACCATCACACGATGCGAAAAGCGGCTGCAAAGGTACTAAAAATTTCCCGATTGAACAAATAAAAAGCAAAAATAATGTTAGCGAAAGTAAATTTTTCACTTTTCACTTTTCACTTTTCACTTTTTTTCGTACCTTTGCACCTGATAAGAGTATCAAAAATAGCTATTTGAAGAAAAAGAATTATGATCAACAGAGAACTCATTAGGATCAAAACAGTACAGTTAACCTATGCGTACTATCAGAACGGCAGTAAGAACATTGACACGGCTGAAAAGGAACTTTTGTTCAGTCTCTCAAAAGCCTACGATCTCTACAATTACCTGTTAGCACTTATTGTGGGCATTACCCACGAGTCGCGCCGTCATTTGGAAGTGGCTCAGGCACGTGCCCAGCGTGAAGGAACGGAAATGCCTTCGCAGAAGTTTGCCTACAACCGCTTTGCACTGCAGTTGGAAGGTAACCACATGCTGAACGAGTTTTTGGAGAATCAGAAGAAAAACTGGGATCAGGAACAGCCTGAATTCTTGAAGAAGATATACACCCAGATTACAGAGAGCCAAATCTACAAAGACTATATGGCCAGCAATGACGACAGCTACGATGCCGACCGCGAATTGTGGCGTAAGTTGTATCGTACCCTCATTCAGAACAATGCCGACCTGGACGCCCTGCTTGAAGAGCAGAGCCTCTACTGGAACGACGACAAGGAGGTGGTAGATACCTTTGTCGTGAAGACCATCAAGCGCTTTGAGGAGAAGAACCAAGGTCATCAGGAACTGCTGCCCGAATACGATTCGGAAGAGGACAAGGAGTATGCCCGCAAACTGTTCCGTGCCACAATTATGAACGCCGACCAGTATCAGCGTTATATGAGTGAAGCCTCACGCAACTGGGACTTCGACCGTCTGGCCTATATGGACATCATCATCATGCAGATTGCCATTGCTGAGATGATGACATTCCCATCGATTCCCATCAATGTAACCATCAATGAGTATGTGGAGATGGCCAAGCTCTACTCTACCCCACGCAGTGCAGGCTACATCAACGGAATGCTTGACGCCATTGCCCACCATCTGGTAAGGAGCGGACAGCTGCTGAAACACATTGAGAACAAAAAGATTAAAGATTAAACATTAAAATAAGATTTAATTTAAAGTATGACACAGTTTATTTTAGCCGCACAGGCCGGTCAAGGCGGTGGTGGCATGACCAGTTTCCTGATTATGATGGTAGCCATCTTTGCCATCATGTATTTCTTTATGATTAAACCCCAGCAGAAGCGTCAGAAGGAGATTCAGAATTTCCAGAACTCGCTGCAGGAAGGCACACAGGTTGTCACCGGTGGTGGCATCTATGGCACTGTGAAGAAGATTGATCTGGCTACGGGTATCATCGAGGTAAAGATTGCCGATGGCGTTGTCATCAAGGTTGACAAGGGCTACGTTTACAAAGATACCGCCAGCACTCCTGTACAGAAGTGAGAGGTGAGAGGTGAGAGGTGAGAAGTAAGAGATAAGACGCTTTGAGTTTCAAGAGCCTATACAAGACCATCAGGGACTTCTTGTTCAGTAACGTGAACAAGCAGTTCCTGACATTTTTGTTTTTCTTGATACTCTCGGGCATCTTCTGGCTTACCATTACACTGAACGAGACCTACGAGCGCGAAATAAAAGTGCCTGTACAAGTGGTGGGAATACCAAAGAATGTGGTGCTCACCTCCCCTGCTACCGACACCGTGCGAGCCACACTACGCGACAAGGGTTGGATGATTGTGGCCTACCTCTATGGCCATCGTCTGCCCACAATACACCTCAGTTACAAGAATTACGACAGAGGGAATGGCGGCGGTATCGTATCAGCCTCCGACATCAAACGTCTACTGGAACAGCAACTGGAGATTTCGACCACTGTCACCGCAGTCAAACCAGACCGTCTGGAGTTCTTCTATAACAATGGTGAACGTAAGCGTGTGCCTGTACGCTGGACAGGACGCGTCATACCCGAACAGCTCTACTTCATTTCGCAGGTCAACTACATGCCCGATAGTGTGGACGTATATGCTTCGCCTGAGAAGTTGGACAGCATCCGTGCCGTATATACCGAACCGCTCAACTATGCCGGTTTCAGAGATACGTTGGCCGTCAGTTGCCGACTCAGTCATGCCAATGACGTCAAGGTCGTGCCAGAGCGCATACAAATCGAGTTCTTTACGGACGTATTGACAGAGGAACACCTTGACGGTGTACCCGTCCAATGTCTGAATCTGCCAGAGGGTAAAGTGCTACGCACATTCCCTGCCAAAGTGAAGGTACATTTCGTGACCGGTGCCAGTCAGATTAAGCATCTGCGCCCTGAAGACTTCATTGTCATAGCCGACTATCGCGAAATATCCCAGAATCCTTCTGAGAAATGCAATCTCTACCTGCAAAGCGTACCTCATGGCATCAGCCGTGCCACGTTAGACACCAAACAGGTGGACTATCTCATAGAAGAAGACTAAGCGGACGGAGTCCTAGTGAAAAGTGAAAAGTGAAGAGTGACAAATGAAGGTAGGTATTACTGGGGGTATAGGTTCAGGCAAGAGCTATGTGTGCAAGCGTCTGCAACGGCACGGCATTACGGTTTATGACTGCGATGCTGCAGCCAAGCGACTTATTCGCACATCACCTGACCTTCAACAACAGATTATCGGTTTGGTAGGTTCACTCGACAAGGCTGCCATGAGCCGTTTCCTGTTAGCCAGCGACGCCAACCAGCAGGCCATGAATGCCATCATCCACCCTGCCGTGTTCCGCGACTTCGAAACCAGCGGCATGCAATGGATGGAGAGTGCCATCCTGTTTGAGTCGGGTGCCCGTCAACTGGTCGACAAGGCCGTAGTGGTTACTGCACCCCTGGAAGTTCGTATCCAGCGCGTCATGCAGCGCGATGGCATCACCCGCGAGAAGGCTATGCAATGGATATCGTGCCAGTGGTCACAAGACGATGTCAAGGCTCAAGCCGACTACGAAATAGTCAACGACGGGCAGGCAGACATAGACCGTCAAATCGAAGAATTAATAAAAGACCTCGAAATGTCGAATATCGAAACATCGAAATAACGAAAAATAAAAAAGAAGAAAAAAATGAAACAGACCATTTTAGCTATCTCGGGCAAACCGGGACTCTACAAATTAGTATCACGTGCCAAGAACAGCCTCATCGTAGAGGCCCTGGACGACACGCACAAGCGCATTCCCGCCTTTGGCACAGACCGTATTACTTCTCTGGCTGACATCGCCATGTTTACTGAGACCGAGGATATTCCTCTGATGAAGGTACTCGCCTCTATGCGCGACTTAGAGAAAGGTAAGAAGTCGAGCGTTGACTTCCGCAAGGCCTCTCCCAAGGAGTTGCACGACTACTTCACCAAGGTGCTGCCCGACTGGGATCAGGAGCGCGTGCAGAACAGCCACATCAAGAAGCTGATCCAGTGGTACGACATCCTCGTTGCTGCCGGCATTACCGACTTCGAAGAGGAGATGGCTCCCACCGAGGGCGACAACATTGACGACCGCAAGGAAGACTAACAAAACACGAATATACTAAAACGAAGTAAAGGGTGCTCATTGATTTGAGCACCCTTTCTCTTGGATGATGATCCAAATGTTATCTAGTTTAGATTATGATTTACATCATGGGACGGCCACCACCAAAGCCACCGCCGCCGAAGCCACCGCCTCCACGACCACCACGGCCACCACGGCCACCACGGCCACCACCAGGCATACCACCAGGACCCATGCCCTGACCACGACCGCCACGGCCACCGAAGAAGCCATTCTGACCACCACCGAAGATGTTGGTACGGAAGATGACGTGGAGCATAGCGTAGTTAGTGATAGCGTTGTACTCCGTATCGCTGCGCTGCATAGCACTGAGCATGCTGCTAACTGTTGACTGCTGGTGCAGGATATCGTAGAACTGGAGAGAAACGGTGAGGGCATTGCCACGCAGGAACGACTGCGACAGTTGTGCATTCCATATCAACTCGTTGGTATTCATAGATGCATCGGCATAACCACGACGGCTCTGCATACCCATATTCGTTGACAGGGCTGTTCCCCACGGACATGTAATACCGAGCATACCACCATAGGTAAACTGCCAAGTATCGAGGTTGTTGTTGGTCTGCAACTCGCTACGATTCTTCTGATAGTTCAACGAACCGTTCAACTCAATCTCCAACCACTCGTTACGATAGCTGAGTGCCAAACGCTCACCGACACCCATGGCTGTTGTAACACTCTTCTGAGATTCCTTATCGCCAGCAACCTGAACATAACCTACATTATGGTTATAGCTGAGGTTCGTCGTTGTATTCAGGTTGAAGTAAGCGGCTGAGTCAAGAGCAGTACTGAACGTCAGGAAGAGGCTGCTGTTCCAGTTACCATTGATATTCTCAGGCTTGGTCTCTGTCTGACCCGTAGAAGGATCAATCAACGTAGTCTTGCTGCTGACAGAGTTGTCGGTCATCGAGAAGTTCAGGAAGGCACCGATAGACTGCTGATGCTTCTGGAAATAATCGTTATAGTTCAGACGGAAGTTCTGTGTGAACGAAGGCTTCAAACCAGGATTACCTCTGCGGATAGCCAATGGGTTGCTGTCATCGTAGATATCCAACAGGTCGCTGATAGACGGCTGACGGGTGTTGGCACGATAGTTGAAACGCAACTGGCTGGTCTGCGACTTTCTCCAACGGAAGTCAAGTGTTGGCGAGAAGTTCGTCACGGTACGGGTTGTATCAGCTCTCAGACGTACGGTCTGACCCTGTACCTTCTGAGTGTAGTCCTGAATATAGTGTGACTTCTGCGGAACAACCTGGAAGCCGACATTGAACTGATAAGAGTTGCGGATGAGTCGCAGGGTTACCTCTGCCGTGTGCGTATAGTTCTTATACTCCGAGAAACGGCTCTGGGTATCGTCCTTTTCAAGTGTGGCACGATCCAGATAGCTGTCCCAACCACGATACTCAGGAGTCAGATCTCTGAAATCAGCACCCAGCATATTAAAGGTCTCGCGGTCGCTCTTCTGATAGCTGTAACCGTAAGTATAGCTGAACTGCAAGTAGGTACGACGCCAGATGGGCTCGCTATAGCTCAAACGGGCACTATAGCTGTAGTTCGTAGAAGGTGTGATGTTCCAACGGTTGGTCTGATAAGCAGAGTCAGAAGCAATCAAATCTACGATATTGTTCGAGAGTGACTTGCTGTCGCCATTGCTATAGTTACCATTCAATACCAAGGTAAGGTTACGACCTGAGTTGTTCAGCTTTCTGTTAATCTGCAACATACCGCCGACACTCTTTGTATCGCTGTAGCTGATGCTGTTCTGTTTCTGATAGTTCTTAATCAAACTCGGATTAAGCTTCTGGATATCCAAGATTTGCGCCAACGGGTCAGTAACAAGACCAATTGAAGGAAGATCAATCTCATAAGGGTTGTCAGAGAACGAAGCACTCAAATTTCTCGTACTTCCATCATTACTGTTATAACGGAAATTAGGACGGAACATGATGTTTGTCATGGAGTCGGGTGTCCATTCCATACGCATCTGGGCATCCCATCCGTTCGAGCGTGTATAATTCTGGTTTCTGCTATTACCAAACTGTGAAACGGTAGAGCTGAAGAACGTCTCAGAGTTGCCTTTCGAGAAAGCATCACCATCGTTATGATTCCAACGAACACTACCGTCGAGGGTCAGTTTTCCAGTCTTCTCGTAGTTCATGTTCAAACCTACCATCTTCGTAGCAGTCAGTCCCTGACGACCCATGCCGAAACGGCCACCGCCGCCACCGCCGCCAAAGCCCATGTCGTTGACGTTGTTGGCACTGGCCATCATCATCATCGTCATATCCTGCTTCATCAAGCCATTGAACGTACGAGCTGAATATCTGCTACGTGTACCGATACCGACATCATTGTTGGTCATAAAGCCTCGGTTCATACCAGGCTTAATACCGAAGTCGAGCACGGTCTGCTCTTCACCGTCGTCGATACCGCTGATACGTGCCAGATCACTCTGCTGGTCGTAGGCCTTGATACGGTCGATAATATTTGTTGGCAGGTTCTTCATGGCCGTTTTCGTATCACCAGTCATGAATTCCTTACCGTCGACGAGAATCTTCTTGACCTCCTTACCATTAATCTTAATGCTTCCGTCGTCACCGACCTCAGCACCAGGGAGTCGCTTTACCAATTCCTCGACGACCGAACCTTCTGGGGTACGGAAGGCAGCAGCGTTGTAGACGAAGGTATCAGCCTTCAACGTCACCTTTGCTGCATGACCTGTGACGGTAGCGCCCTTCAGCATAATTGCATCGGGCTGCAGGGAAATGGTGCCCAGTTTCACATCCTTATCGTTCGATGCACTGACACGCTTGGTGTAAGCCTTGAAGCCTACACACGTCACCTGAATGATATAAGTACCCGCACTTGGAGCCTTCACACTAAAACTACCGTCAAGTTTGGTCAGCACACCTGCTGCCAAAGTACTGTCAGTTTTTAACAATTTTACCGTGGTTTGAGCGACAGGCTCCTGGGAGTCGCTCTCAATCACTTTGCCCGTAACATGGAGCTGGGCCATACTTGTCAAAGCAGTCAAAACTGCCACAATGAGTAATAAAATACGTCTCATGAATTAAACAATGTTTATGTATTTATGGTTTTTTGACGCTCAAAGAATAGGAAAGTTTAAAAAATAATTGTAAATTTGCACCAAAAATATGGAAAAACAAAAAATTATCATATCTAAAGACCTTCGTCAGAGCCTTACACAGGCCATTGACGAGGTTAAGCACGACCTTTTGTTTGTGCTTTGTGACGAGACAACAGAGCGTTTGTGCCTGCCAGTTATCAGTGATTTCGACTGTATGAAGGATGCGCAACTCATCACCATCCCGGCTACCGATAGTCATAAGACGCTGGAATCGCTGAGTCATGTATGGAGCGAACTGCAACACATGGGTGCTACCCGCCACTCGCTGATGGTAAACCTTGGCGGTGGTATGGTGACGGATTTAGGCGGTTTTGCGGCCTCTACCTTCAAGCGCGGTATACTTTATATTAATATACCGACGACGCTGCTCTCGATGGTCGATGCATCGGTAGGCGGCAAGACGGGCATCAACTTCGGCGGACTGAAAAACGAGATTGGTGTCTTCAACAATGCGCGTAGCGTCATCCTCGACACCACCTTCCTGCGCACCATGGACCACGAAAACATCTGTTCTGGTTATGCTGAGATGCTGAAACATGGTCTTATCAACAACGAGCAGATGTGGGCAGAGCTCTTGAACTTCAGTTTAGAGTTGAACGTTGAGAGTTTAGAGATGTTAGGCAGGATGGTTGCCGAGAGCGTTGCCGTCAAACAGCGCATCGTCACCGAAGACCCGACAGAACAAGGCATCCGCAAAGCCCTCAACCTGGGACACACCGCTGGCCATGCCTTCGAGTCGTTAGCATTAGAGCGTAAACCTGTGCTTCACGGCTATGCGGTGGCTTGGGGAATGATTGTCGAGCTATACCTCTGTTGCGTCAAAACGAACTTCCCACAGGACAAGATGCGTCAGACGGTGGCATTCATCAAGGAGAACTACGGACGGATGGCCATCACCTGCGACGACTATCCCCACCTGATAGAACTGATGCACCACGACAAGAAGAACCAGGGCAACAGCATCAATTTCACCCTGTTAGGCGGTATTGGCGATATCCGCATCAACCAAACCGCTACGGAAGAGGAAATCAAGGATGCCCTCGACTTCTATCGCGAGTGTTGAGAAGTGAAAAATGAAAAGTGATAAATAAATAAGGCTATGTTACAAATCCGCTGCAAAAACAACAATGTGACCAAGAGTTTCCCTGAAGGCTGTTCACTGCTGGACGTCTATCAGGAGTTCCAAGACGAAATCCAACTGCCCTACCCTGTGGTATCGGCTAAGGTCAACAACGCCTCACAAGGTCTGAAGTTCCGACTCTTCCAGAATCGCGATGTCGAGTTTCTGGATGCTCGCGAGGGGTCAGGCCATCGTGTCTATGTGCGTTCACTGAGTTTCGTACTCTACAAGGCCACTCAGGATGTCTTTCCTGGTTCTAAACTCTTCATAGAACACTCGTTGTGCCGTGGCTACTATTGTAACTTCAAGAAAAAGAGTGCCGAACCACTGACCGACGAGGATGTGGCACTTATCAGACAGCGCATGCAGGAGATTATCAATCTTGACATGCCGTTCCGTCGCACGGAAGCTACTACCGAAGAGGCTATCCGCGTGTTTGCCGAACGTGGCTTTTCTGATAAGGTCAAACTTTTGGAGACCAGCGGACAAATCTATAGCGACTATTATACGTTAGGCGATACCGTGGACTACTACTATGGTCCGCTCGTACCGTCGGCTGGCTATCTGAAGGTATGGGAACTGGAGCGTTACGAACAGGGACTGCTGTTGCGCGTTCCCGACTGGAACAACCCCAACCAATTGGCAGAAAAGGTTGACCAGCCCAAGACTTTCGAGATGTTTGCCGAGAAGACCAAATGGGACATCATTATGCGTCTGTCGAATGCCGGTGACGTCAACAAAGCCATCATGCGCGGCTATGCCTCTGAGTTGATTCAGGTGAGCGAGGCCCTGCAGGAAAAGAAGATTGTGCAGATAGCCGAGGATATTGAAAGCCGTTTCCATCGTGAGCAGGATCCTGTCCGCATCGTGCTTATTACCGGTCCTTCATCGTCAGGCAAGACCACGTTCTGCAAACGTCTGTCGGTGCAGCTGCTGGCTTGTGGCCTGCGCCCCGTGTCGTTCTCTACCGACGACTATTTCGTCAACCGTGAAGACACGCCCAAGTTGCCCAATGGCGACTATGACTTCGATAATATCGAGACCGTTGAATACTCGCTGTTGGAAGACCATCTGCTGCGACTGATGCAGGGCGAGCGCGTGGAGATTCCCGAATATAACTTTGTGACTGGTAAGCGCGAATGGAACGGTAAGAGGCTGAAACTGGGCAACGACACCGTACTCATTATCGAAGGTATTCATGCCTTGAACCCGCTGCTGACCAAGAAAGTGCCCGACTCGCTGAAATACAAGGTGTATATTTCGGCACTGACCAGCATCTCACTCGACGACCACAACTGGATTCCCGTTCGCGACAACCGTTTGCTGCGCCGCATCATCCGCGACTACAACAAGGGCGCCTATACCGCCCAGCAAACCATAGCGCAGTGGAAGAATGTCTGCGAGGCCGAGAACCAGTGGATTTTCCCCTATCAGGAAACTGCCGACGTGATGTTCAACTCGGCCCTCAACATCGAGTTTGCCGTGTTGCGCACCCATGCCGAAATCATTCTTTCCAGTGTTCCCAAGAACTGTCCCGAATATTCCGAGGCCCATCGCCTGCTGAAGTTCATCCACTTCTTCCTGCCCGTCAGCGACAAAGAAATACCGCCCACGAGCATCATGCGAGAGTTCGTAGGCGGCAGTAGCTTTAAATATTAAATAAGTACAGGTACACTATATAAATAGTGAATACTCCTTTACCATCCATGCCAATACTGAGGCACCCAGCACTTCGCGCTCTGAGTCCTTCAGGTTGGTTACCA
>Ga0265300_10001248_pt1 | contig 24410 bp, 21 predicted proteins | sample AusTroGonzalo_MG_FD_193482 | JGI IMG/M metagenome (GOLD analysis project Ga0265300, IMG submission 193482) | Bovine rumen microbial communities from tropical cattle in Woodstock, Queensland, Australia - Gonzalo_03 | ecosystem: Host-associated > Mammals > Digestive system > Stomach > Rumen ...
CGCCGCAGTCTGATGCATTTTGTGCTTTTCCGCACCCTTCAGGTACTGGGCGCCTACGGATTCCGCGGCTATTTTGAGCGCAAGCAACATTTCATAGAGAGTATACCCGGAGCCATCCGTAATCTTAAGGATTTGCTTGATGCCGGTGTGGGCTCTGCGGAGTATCCTTATCTTGTTGAAGTGTTACGCGGGCTTGTAGAACTGCCTCAGTTTGCTCCCGCACAGCCGGCCGACGGCAAACTTACAGTCCGTGTAATGAGTTTCAGTTACCGTAAGGGCGGAATACCTGAGGACCCCAGCGGCAACGGAGGCGGATTCGTGTTTGACTGCCGTGCCATGCATAACCCAGGCAAGTATGAGCAGTACAAGAAAATTACCGGGGCTGATGCTCCCGTGATAGAGTTCCTGGAGAGTCAGGGTGAGGTACAGCGTTATCTGGATAATGTCTATGGGCTGGTTGACCCTGCGGTTGACAAATACATTGAGCGCAGATTCCTTAATCTGATGGTTGCATTTGGCTGTACCGGTGGTCAGCATCGGTCATTATATTGCGCCAACCATCTGGCTGAGCACTTGAAAGAGAAGTACGCAGACAGGATTCACATAGTGCTTGAACATCGCGAACAGAAAGTACGTAAGGAGTTATGAATGCTCTTATTCTTGCCGCAGGACTGGGCACACGCCTGGGTGAGCTTACATCAGACCGTCCCAAGGCGCTGGTTGAGGTGGCCGGACGTACCATGCTTGAGCATCAGTTGCGTCATCTCTCAGCTGCCGGTTTTGATAAGTTTGTAATCAATATACACCATTTTGCTGCTTCCGTGCGTGAGTTTCTTGAGGCTCACGGCAATTTCGGGCTTGACATACGCCTGTCTGATGAGAGCGGTCTGCTGCTGGATACAGGTGGTGGCATCCGTAAGGCAATGCGTCTGTTTGATGATGACCAGCCTGTGTTGGTCCATAACGTTGACATCTTTTCATGTGTTGATTTGAAGGCTCTTTATTATGGTCACATCAAGAGTGGGGCAGACTCTACTCTGTTGGTGGCTCAGCGCTCTACATCCCGTTACCTCTATTTTGATTCTGAGGGCTTGCTTCGCGGGTGGAGTAATGAGAAGACCGGTCAGGTACGCTCTCCGTATCCGGGATTTGACAAGTCTCAGTTTACGCCTTGCGCATTCCAGGGCATTCATGTGGTATCACGTTCTTTGCTGCCGTTGCTTGATTCGGTGGTGGAAGATAAGTTTTCAATAACAGATTTTTATGTGGATAATGCCGCACGGTTGACACTGCGTTCGGTTGTATCGGACCCTAAGGATTGGGTGGATGCTGGCAAACCCGAGACCCTTGCGGCGGCGGCAGCAGTAACCCGTTTGTGGAAAGATGAGTAACATACTTAAAGAGCAGATAACTGCACATGCTGACCCGTCACAGGTTGAGGGTCTGATGCGTTTCTTCAAGACAGGCCCCGGCCAGTATGGTGAGGGTGATAAGTTCCTTGGCATCAAAGTGCCGGTAACTCGCTCCGTCGTTAAGGAGTGCTGGAAAGACGTGGGCTTTACTGAACTTGAGGAGTGCATAATGAGTGAGTATCATGAGATACGTCTGGCTGCACTTTTGGCGCTTGTTCAGATATTCAGTCACGCCAAGAAGAACCCGGCGTTGCAGAAACAGTGCATAGACTTTTATCTGTCGCACACCGACCGCATAAATAACTGGGACCTGGTTGACCTGTCATGCTATGAGCTCATCGGTTCATGGCTGCTTGACAAGGACCGCACCCTGCTGTATGACCTGGCCCGCAGCGGCCGCAACATCTGGGAGCAGCGCATAGGAATGGTAAGCACCATGCAGTTCATCCGTCACGGCCAGACTGCCGATACCTACGCCATAGCCGATATCCTGCTCAATCATAAGCATGACCTCATCCAGAAAGCAGTAGGCTGGCTGCTCCGTGAAGCCGGCAAGCGAGATGCTGATGCCTTACGTCAGTGGCTTGAGCCCCGTGCTCACACCATGCCCCGCACCGCCCTGCGCTACGCTATCGAGAAATTCCCCGACTCCGAACGCCGCGCCTGGCTCTCAAAGTGACCCATTAGGGACTGTCCCTAATGGGTGATGGAGGTTTTAGGACGGGATTGCTTCTTCTTTTGGGCAATCTCGATTTTTATGATATGAATAATTTAGCGCCGTCTAAAAATAATGCAGAAAATGTTTGTTTTTACATTTTTTAAATATATTTGCAGATATCATGATAGAAATCGTTGCTGACATTGTCTGCATGAAAAGGAATCAGCCTTGCATGGCGGATTAGTATCAGTGAGTGCCCGCGTTTTCAGTTTCGTGATATTCCAATTAATGCTTACAGCTTAGGGTACGGGCAATTTTTGTTTTCAACACATTGTCTAATGTGGTAAACCGTGAAGGCGGTTTGAATCCTTCGAGCGCGGCTTTAACCTCCGTAGCTCTCCCCTGTAATAAGGACTCTCAGCCAACAGGGGTGTCCGTAAGGTATGCATATGATGAAAAAAAGAAATGGTATGTGTTTAGAGCTACTTATGGACGTGAAACGAAAGCTTTTTCTTATCTGGAATCAAAGGGAATAGAAGCATATTTGCCTCAGCGTTGGACAGTCAAGCAGCGTGAAGGTGTCACTAAGCGTGTAAGGGAACCGTTGTTGCCTAACTTGTTATTTGCTTATTGTAGTTCGGAGCAGGCAGAGATGTTTGTAAAACATACCGCCGATCTCCAGTACCTAAATTATTACTACAATCGCCTTCAGTCTGAACCTGATGGCAAGAATCCTCCACTAACCGTCAAATATGACCAGATGATGAATTTTATTGCGGTTACATCGGCCCCGAATGAACATATCCGTGTAGTGGACGCATCTAAATGTCATTTTAAAAACGGTGATAAGGTGCGTGTTACAAACGGGGCGTTTATTGGCGTTGAGGGTAAGGTGGCCAGAGTATCGGGCCAGCAGCGTGTGGTGGTTGAGATTGATGGTTTGTGCGCAATAGCCACAGCCTATATCCCCACTGCATTTCTTGAAAAAAGTTGATGTATATATTTGATTAAAACCAGCATATATGAAACTTGATATTGATCGACTTGAATCTCTGTGTAAAGATAGGGAAGAAAAGCTACTAAAGGGCTATTTTTATAATCTTGTGAAGGAGGCTGCACAAGAAAGGCCAGAGTATATAGGAAAATACACGCCGGATCTGCCTTACAAAATCGAATCGGAATATCGCGAATATCTGGATTTTCTTGTCAGACAGTTATTCCCGGAGGATGAAACGATAAGTGTAGATAACTTCCTTGACGAGGAAAAACTGCGCACTCTTATAACAGATGATGATAGAGAGATCATTCAGACAGCGTATGAAAAGGCCATGAAGAGATCCGTTGTAGAAAGGCTGACAAAAACCAATCACAAGGATGTAACTTTTTACAAAGGACTTTTGGAGGCCCACGCCAAAGACCTTTTGTTGGTGATGCGCACTGATTTTCTGGAGGAATTGACAGGTAAGTATATTAGGAATAAGACTTTTGAGGAGGAATGAGTCAAGATGTTTTTATAAGCTATTCCAGTTATAATAAAGAAGCGGCTCAAGCAATTTGTCATGTTCTGGAGCAAGGGGGTATCCGGTGTTGGATGGCTCCACGCGATATCCCTTATGGTTCTCAATATGGTGATGTTATAGATGATGCAATAAAAAATTGCAAGGTTGTAGTTGTCGTTTTCTCAGAAACTGCAGCAAACTCACAATGGGTTAATGGTGAATTGAATGTTGCATTTGAAGAGCAAAAAACCATCATTCCATTCAGAATTGATAAAACGCCACTAACAGGACAGACTCGTGTCATGCTTAATCAAAGGCACTGGATTGATGCATACCCTGATTATAAAATAAAATTTAACGATCTGGTAAAGGCTGTTTCCCAGTATTTGGGGCGGGAAATAGAGGTCAAGACAGATGATGTTCAGGTATCTTTCATAAAAAGAGAAAGAAAGAATTGGAATAGGATTATATGGGGAGTAGCTGTTATATTGATTATAGTGGTAATAGCGTTTCTTGCTCCTTTTCCTTTAAGAAACGATACTCCCTATTCATATGACAAACAAGGGTTGCATGTAAAGAAGAAGGACATCTCTCTCTTACAACAGGATGCATTAACAAACATATTAGACAATATGGTGTTGGTTGAAGGAGGAACCTTTATAATGGGAAATACTCCAGAGATGAATGATTATTTGACAGAGCAAGATAGTTTGAGCATAAACCCACATGAAGTTGAGTTGGATAATTATTACATCTGTAAATATGAAGTGACACAAAAACAATGGCAGGCATTTCTTTCTGTCGAAGGACGATGCCTCTCGGATGGAGATGACAAAGCAATGGATATGCTTTCATGGGAAGATTCAAAAACATTTGCAGACACACTCGCTTTCATAACAGGATTGAATTTTTCTCTTCCTACCGAGGCTCAGTGGGAGTATGCCGCTAGAGGTGGACAAAAAAGCCATAAGTATATCTTTTCCGGTAACAATGATGCGACAGAGGTTGGGTGGACTTCATTTGAAAACCTTTCATCAGCCCATGAAGTGGGAGGGAAACGGTATAATGAGTTAGGCCTTTTTGATATGACTGGTAATGTAAGCGAATGGTGTTTGGATTATTTTCAGTTGTATTCTAAAGAAAGAGGAATAAACCCAATTGGACCGAATAGAGGGATGAACAGAGTCCTTCGTGGAGGCGACTTCCGTATAGATAATTTCTTTGATATGAAGATAACGACCCGCTATTTTGATTCTCCTTTTGTGAATAGGAAAGGGGCTGGTCTTAGGCTTGTTATAAACATTGAGAAGTAAATGCGTATGAAGAGATTTGTTTTGATGCTTTTGTCATTATTCGCCTTTTGTACAGGGTTTGCGCAGGAAACTGCAGAACAGAAAGATTCTAAACGACGTTTGTTTATTGACGATTTCCTTGCAACATATGAGGCTGCGTACGAGAATAAGGAGATTGAATATATTGAACAATTCTTCAGCGATGATGCTTTGATTATTACCGAAACAAAAAAACTAAGTCCCGTAGGCAAGGAGATAGTTCCTTCAATAAAGAAATCACGCCCATATGAAACTATAATAGAAAACCGCAAAGAATACATTCGTAGATTAAAGGAAGTATTTAATTCAAATACTACAATTAAGTTAAGCATTGCGGCCAAAACAATTCGCCAACACGCTAAATACCCTGAGATATATGGAGTGAACTTTACCCAATTATGGAAAGACCAAAATGGAGGTGATAATCTTGAAAGCCAGATGCCTGGTTTTGTGTTTTTGATGATTGATTTTAAGCATTCAGAGCAAACGCCAACTATTCATGTTAGGACTTGGCAACCCAAAGACAATATTGAGAAGGAACAAGACAAGTACTTTTTAAGAGACTTTATGGTATATGAAACGATGTGATTTTTTTAGAATCGTATTCTTATTCCAGTTATTTATAAATCTTGGATATTTGCAAGCCCAAACCCTGCGGGTCGATTTGAGCCCGGATAAATCTAAAGTGGATCGTTCTACAAATAATGGGGTAGCTACAATTTTTTTTGATAGTAATATTGATGATTTGAGTATAGTATGTACCGATGACAATCCTGATGAACCTATTCAGAAAACGGGAAATAAATTGTGGTTTACTCATATTAACGTCAAAAACGATATTGATGTTGATGGTATTTGTTATCGTAATTATTTACTCAAAAGCAGTTCTTCGGCAGAATATTATCTTACTACTCCGGAAATAGGCTACAACCAAGTACTGTATTATACTGTTGTATTATCCAATCAGTTTGCAAAAACAATTACGGTAGAATATTTGTTTTCAAAAACCACAATGCATGGCTTTCGATTGTCTTATGGAAAACGATTTGGTGTATATGTCAGTTATAAATGGGGAGAATATGTGAAAACTGGAGTTTGTATTGATGATTATCAGGAGGATACGGATGTAGGGCAAGCTGAATTTATGGGTTATAACCGCAATTCTTTTACAGCAGGAATTCGATTTGGAGTGAATAGTAGAATCGTACCTATTTATCTCTATTTAGGTGGTGGTTATGGGGAATATGGGAGACAGTGGCAAAATATGACAGAAATTGAAAAGAATATATATTTCCATAGTGATTATCTGAATGGTTTTGAAGGAGAAATAGGATTATCTTGTATTCTCGGCAAGCACTTATATTTATCCATTGGCACCAATGCATTATTTGGAGTTAGCAAGATGTCTTCGGATTATCAATTAGGAATAGGTTTCAACATTAATAAAAATCATTAGTTTATACATGAGAAATATGTTGAACGAAATGAGAAAGATTGTTATAATATTATGCTTTGCTTTCTCAATTGTGAATATGAGTTGTGAGTATAAGGATTTTTCACCTAAGGAGTGGGCTGTTGATCAGTGGCTGGAAATTTCAGAAAGTGGATATGTGGCATCTAGTTATGAAGAACAGTATAAATTATCAGTAGCCACGAACTACAAAATCTTTTCTGCGTGGTCTGATAAATCATGGTGTAAAACTACCGTAGATTTGAATTCGCGAATAGTGAACATTTTTATTGAGCCAAATGATGGGGCGTCCCAAAGGCATGCAATAGTAACCGTTGGTATTCAGCGTGGAAATAAATCACTCACTAGGGATTTTTCAGTATATCAGGTTGGTGGCGCTTGGGATGTTGTCGAAGGAACAGACTTTCGTATGCGTTGGTCGCAAGACATAAGTGATTCTCAAAAAGATATAATAAAAAGGCAAATACAGCAATTAGTTTTTGTGGAAGGAGGAACCTTTGTTATGGGTGCTCAGTATGAGGATAGTTCAGCTCCTTATTTTGATGAAAATGCATATTGTTCTAGCCCCCCACATAATGTTACATTGTCAGATTATTATATTGGAAAATATGAAGTTACCCAGGAACAGTGGGCTGCTGTTATGACCACTTCGCCAAGTCTATTTGTTGGAGGCCATCGTCCTGTCGAAAGTATAACGTGGTATGAAGCGCAGGATTATATTTCAAGATTGTCAAGCCTAACAGGGCTTGACTTCAGGATGCCTACTTCGGCACAGTGGGAATATGCAGCTAGAGGCGGTCGTTATAGTATGGGATATAGTTATGCCGGCAGTAATAATGTAAACGATGTTGCTCATTTCATACCTGTTTTAACAGAGGAAACATCACCACTTTACACAACCATTGATGTTGGCCAGAAACGTCCAAATGAATTAGGCTTATATGATATGAATGGAAATGTTGCAGAAATGTGTAGCGATTGGTATGGTGTCGTATCAAATGTTGATCAAACAGATCCAACAGGACCGAATAAAGGGACTTCTAAAGTGGCCAGGGGGGGGTGTTTTAATGATAATGTTAGCTTTTGTTCTGTGTATTCTATTGATATGCTTCTTTATACGGATAATCTCTATACAGAAACATCTTTTAATAGCATGCGTCCTTTTTATGGTTTGCGTCTTGTGATGAAAAAGAAATATTAATACAATGAAACGAGTTGTTCCCTCTTATATATTATTGATAGGTAGCATACTGCTTGTTATAATATGTTGTTCAAAATATCCAAATCTAGAAGATTATTTGCATGAAGAAGACGTTGTCGTGAATGGTTTTAATGTCCATTGGCGCGCATGTATGACAAAAGAGCAACGTGAAATAGTTTGTGAAATACTTAATGATATGGTGTTGGTTGAAGGGGGCGTTTTTTCAATGGGGTCTAATCAGATTTATGATCCGGATGCAAGACCAAATGAATCACCGGTTCATTTAGTGAAGTTGACTGACTTCTTTATTTGTGCTCATGAATTAACATTTGAGCAGATGTCTGTGCTGTTTCCTGATTTTAGTGCTGGTTATCAGAATATTAGAAAAGTCAACAATAAAAAGTTCCTAAATTATTCTTGGGAAGATTGGAATAATATCCTTAGTCAGCTCTTTTTATTGACTAACATAGAGTTTTCATTTCCTACTGAAGCACAATGGGAATATGCGGCTAGAGGGGGAAAATATTCTAAATGTTTTCTCTATCCTGGTTCTAATGACAGAGATGAAGTGTTTGCAGATGATGTGAATGGCATAGACATTACACTACCAAACGAACTTGGAATTTTTAATATGGCAAATTGTCGCAGTGAATGGTGTGCAGATGCATATTCAGATTATTCAGATGGTCCGATGGCGATAAATCCATATATTACTGATGGTGATAGTCATGTTGTTCGTGGTGGATGTCATGTTTCTGTAAATATAACAGATAAATGGTCTTTGTCGAGTGTTTACTATAGTAATGTTTATGAAGATTATCGTTTTTGCCGCTCTACTTCAAGAGCTAAAGGTTATTCTTCAAAAAGTTGGTATATAGGTTGCAGACCCGTAATAAATATAAAAAATAAAAATGAGTGACTAAAAAGGTAATCATTATATCAATATATTGGGTCTTGCTTTTTTCTGCATGTTCCAAGGAACTTGCCTATGAATCCTCTTCTGAAGTTATATACAATGATGGTAAGGCAGAAGTTATTTTATTGGAAGCAGGAACACTCAAACAGCAATTGTCTCATATAGATGATATGATGCTATTGCAGTCCTTGGTTATTACAGGCCCAATTAATGGTTCAGATCTTAAATTGATTCGTGAGTTGTCAGGGGCTGATTCCATTGGAAATGAAACTAATGGTCATTTGGAGTATATTGACCTTTCAAATGCCTACTTCGTTAAAGGTGGTGAAATCCCTTTCATATATGAAGGAGAACAATTGGAGCCATGTCCGATAGACGAAGACAATGTTATTCCTAGATTTGGTTTCGGTTATTGTAAATTAAAAGAAATAAAGTTACCAGACAATGTTATAGGCATTGGAAGTCAGGCTTTCTATAATTGCATATCGTTACAAACAATAAATATCCCTAAATCACTCAGGTATCTCAATCGAAGCGTTTTTTGCTATTGTAATGAGTTGAGTTCTCCTATTATTATTCCGGAATCAGTTAATACCATAGAGGATTATACATTTTATAAGTGTACGTCATTGAAAAATGTTAAGCTACACAATAAAATCAAAACAATAGGTTATGCGGCTTTTTTTGATTGTAAAATTATTGAAAGTTTTGATAGTTCACTGTCTGGCCTAGATAGTATTGGGGCGTACTCATTTTGTAACTGTAGTGCATTGAAGCAAGCTAATTTGCCCAAAAAAATGTTGTCAATTCCTGATTATGCTTTTTATGGATGTCGGGCTATAAACCATATTTCTTTGGATAATAAAAAAATAATAGGTAATTATTCATTCTATGGTTGTAGCGGTCTTGAATCTGTTTCTTTTCCGGATGACATATGCACTATCGGTTCATATTCTTTTGCAAAGACTAAAATAGAAGGATTGTTGTCATTGCCTAACAGTGTCAAAGAAATAGGTTATGGTGCCTTTGGCTATACAAATATTACATACTTGAAAATTAATTCAGACATTAGTTTGATAGGTGAACCCAAGGAAAATGCTATTCTTGATGGTGTTTTTTCCAGTTGCAGTAAACTTACTACAGTAAAGGTGGCTGAAGGGTGCACAGAATTACATCTACCATTTAATGGATGCAAATCACTGGTTAGCGTCCAATTACCATCAACACTAAAAAGAATAGGCGAAGAGCGTGATTTAGTTAGTAATGGGCCAGGAGGAATCTTTCAGGATTGTACATCTTTAAAAACAATTTCTTTGCCTGAGAGCCTTGAAATGATTGGATATGCAACCTTTTACGGGTGCTCTAGTTTAGAAACGGTTGTTATTCCCTCAAATGTCAAAAAGATTGGATCCTCAGTATTCTATGGTTGTTCTTCTCTTGATAGCATTGTGATACCTGAGCAAGTAACTGATATTGGACTGTTTCTTTTTGCGAATTGTTCATCTTTAACGGATGTGCGAATTGAAATGCCAATTGAGGAGATACCACAGAATATGTTTGAGAAATGTTCAAAATTATCGTCCTTTACAATTCCCTCTTCAGTCAAGGAAATCGGTTATAGATCTTTTGAAGGAACGGGACTGACTTCTTTGATTTTGCCCGATGGTGTTACCGTAATTAAAGAGGGGGCATTTATGGATTGCAAGTCTTTGAAAAGTGTGGTGATTCCTGATGCTGTTGAATTTATTATGACCGATGCTTTTTTTGATTGCGATAATCTTAATTTTATATATTTTTCAGAAGGAAGCCGTTTGAAAACAATTGGTGATGCCTGTTTTTTCCATTGCCTTTCATTGAATGACATTGTTTTGCCGGATTCTTTACAAGTTATTGGCTCTAGCGCTTTCGATACAAGCGGATTGATACGTATTACCATCTCAAATAGTGTGACGACTATTGGTAATAATTGTTTTGCACATTGTAATCGTTTGCAGAAGGTTTCAAATATGTCATTTATACCTCAAGTAATTGATCCATCGGTTTTTTCTGGATTGTCATTGGAGGATGCTTCACTATATGTGCCAGCTGTGGCTGAAAAATCCTACGAGGATGCAGATGTTTGGAATAGGTTTGGTACGATCAACCCAATCGAATAGATAAAGTCGGGTGTTGTTAATTAGGTTGCCATGGTCGGCTAGTTCGTCCAATATATGGTTTACCAAACCAAGAAGGTGTTATATATGATCTGGATGATTTGTTCAATTGATTTATTTATAGGAGATGTATAGATGGTATTCAATATGTATCTGAATTGTAGTTGCGTGTTATCAAGAATAAACGAATGGTTGGTTAAGATATCTCCAAATACCACAAGTAGGGCAATAGTTGCTATAGTGTCGTTTTTGTTTGTGGGCTTTTATGTTTATTTTCTGCTAAGAAATAGCAGAAATGAAAAATGGAGACGTACGCTTGTCACAGGTTTTTGGACTATTTTGATAATAGGATTTGTGGTACACTTGTTCATTCTCATGGAAGTGGGAAAACCTTGTGGACCAAAGAGTGGGCTTTCTATAGCACTGATGTCGGCAATCAGTTCGTTTGAAATGTTTGTGGGAAGCACTAAAATGTTTGATAATGGTATTCAGGAGGTTTTGTTTGGTGCCGAAAAAATTTCGCCTCATACTATAGAATTGATTCTTCTCACAGCCGTTTATGTTGCGGCTTTAATAACTACAGCCTATCTTATTTTTGTCTTATTTCTCAGAAATATAGGTAGTCGTAGATGGTTAAAGAGACACAAGCCATCTAATGGCGATGAGGTTTATGTGTTGTTTGGAATGAACACTTATGTGAGGCATCTCATAAAAGAGTTAAGGGTTAACCATGCTGATGCATTGATTCTTGTAGTTGATTATCTTACTGAAGAAGAGAAAAGCATTGATATTTCATTGCTTGAAAGAGTGAGGTTGTTTTTTTTATATAGAGAAGAAACAGTTGATGGTGCTACGATTGTTTTGAAAGCAAAGAAAAATCTTGCTGAAATAAAATCAATTGATATTTGTGGCAGTATAGGATTGGAGGGTCTCAGGCCATATCTGGATAATTGTATAAACATCTATTTGCTGCTGGATAACCAGGATGAGAATGTGGCTGCACTAAACAATCTGCTCAAAGCAGAGATAGGTTGCAAAACAATTTACTGTCATGCCCGTAATGATGAAACCAACAAAGAAATAGAGGAGGCATACCACAAGGAGAATACAGAGGAACAGAAACATGAGACCGATAACCCGGAACCGAAAATCGAGGAACAGGAAAAAGAACTACCCGGAGTGGTATTTGTTGATTCATCCATGCTGTCGGTGCGAAGTCTGTTGGTTAATGAAAAAGGCGCGTTGCCGATTAATTATGTAAAGATTGCAAGGGATGAAACCATCGGACAGAATCTGGGTTATGTGGAGAGCGGATTCAAGGCTATGATTCTTGGATTCGGCGAGACCGGTCAGGAGGCTTTGGCTTTCTTGTATGAGTATGGCGCGTTTGTGGGCAAGAACAAGAAGAAGGCCCCGTTTGAGTGTCATGTTTATGACAGCCGTATGGATAAGATTCTGGGTTCTTATGAGGTGTCTCATCCTGGTTTGAATCCCGATGAGGCTGGGGTTTATTATCACAATATGGAGATAGGCTATGCACAATTTAGGGATTCGTTTGAGAAGGAGATTCTGGATACCAACTATGTCGTGGTTTGTGGCGGATCGGACGATATAAACCTCAAGATAGTTCAGTTCATTATGCAGCATCTGGGCGGTAAGGATACCAAGGACAGGTTCTGCATATGGGTTAGAATGTACAATCCCAACGATATTGTAACCAAGACGATTGCCTCTATGGGAGCCAGGGAGAATGGTTGTATAAAGACATTCGGCGAGGTCGAAAAGATTTGGTTGGAGAATGTCATTTCAGATAATGATATTACCGAAAAGGCAAAAGATTTCCATGCAAATTATCTCAAGGCCAAATACGGAGACAATATTCCTGAGGATAAAACGTGGGATTCATATGATAATACTATTCATGATTCTACAACCCACAGAAAGGAAAGGTTGGATGCAATCCGTCAAAAAGCACAGAACTATTCCAATTATTTCCATTCTTCAACCAAAGAGGCGCTTATGGCTGGCCCATTGTTGGATGATCCTCAGAGTATTGCCAATTGTATTCCAGTCAAATATGTTGATACTTTGTTTACCGGAGATGTCAAGACCAGGAAGATACTTGAGTATATGGCTATTGGCGAGCATTTGCGCTGGCAGGCATCGCATGAGGTCCTTGGGTATCGCAGAGGTGAGAAGACTGATTGTTTGTTGAAGACTCACGCATTTATCAAAGATTATACAAAGTTAGAACCCACGACGCAGCATTATGATTGGGAGGTGGTAAGGACAACTCTCGAGTGGTATGCAGACAAAAAACAACAGAAAAAATGAATAAGAAATATATCCCCAATCCATCGGACCTGACCGATATTGTGCTGCCCGATGAACTAACTCAACTGACCGAGGCCATTGCAGCCAATGTGCATGAGGTGTGGGCTGCGGGCCGTATTAAGGAGGGCTGGAAACACGGGCCCGAGCGCAGTGACAGTCTTAAGACGCATCCTTGTCTGGTTCCTTATGACGAACTTCCCGAATCCGAGAAACAGTATGACAGGGAGACTGCTATGAATACCCTGAAACTGATAGTAAAATTGGGGTATAGGATTTCATGATTGTGATATTCCACTTATGACTGACAGGGATATTATTCACGGATTGATTGAGAAGGACAACCGGGTAACCCGGGAGTTCTTTTTTGGCACCTGTCGTCCGTTGTTCTGCAGGATTATCGGCCAACTGTTCAGTTATGATGTGGATTATGATGAATTTGTGAATGAGTTATATGTGTATCTGATGGATGACGATGCGCGTAAACTCAGGGAGTTTGAATACCGCAGTTCAGTTTATACCTGGCTTAAGGTATTGGCTATCCGGTACTTCATGAAGAAACGGGACCGCTTGATAGATGACAGTTCCCGAAAACCTCTATATGAAGAGCCGGTGCAGTCTGATGAGAAAGAGGATGGATTGACTGTAGAATCTGATTTAGAGAAGATGCTGTCTCTGATGCCCAACCCAAGGTACGCCTATGTTATCAGGAAACTGATGCTGGAGGACTGTGAGCCTGATCTGTTGGCCGATGAGATGGGTGTGACAACTGCAAATCTGTATAATATAAAACGGCGTGCGATTGCGCAACTTACACTAATCGCCCTAAACGACATTGAAGAGTATGGCAAAAAATAAAAGCATATCGGACCAACTGTTGGCGGCATATCTGGATGGAAAGACTAGCCCGGCGGAAACTCTTTTGGTGCTGGAGGCTCTGAAGCAGGATAGCAGTCTTCGTGAGGCTCTGGGCATTGCACTGGCGGTTGATGATAAGGTAACGTTTGATATCCTGCCCATGATGGAACATGCGGCCCAAAACCAGGGCAATATATGCAGCGTATTGTGCGAGGCGTTTATCCTGCATCGTAGGGATGTGCTTTTTTCAGAGAAAGATTTGCTGGAGATGGCCAATGCAAGAAACTGGCTCAAGCCGCAGGGTGCTCCGATACATTCAATCGGTCAGCTACTGGCTCATTACGGGTTGATGGTTACGCGCAGGTACAATGCATGCACAGATGATATCCTGGGTGCCTTACAGACCAATAATGATGTGATTGTGGCCGTTGACAGTGATAAACTCTATCCCGATCGCGACGATCCAGATGATGCGGTTAATCATGCGGTCGTTGTGCTGGGCGTTGAAGGGGAGTGGGTGAGTCTGTTTGATCCATCTGGCAAGGAGACGAATGTGAGGGTCCGGACAAAGGACTTTACAAGAGCGTGGAACGAATCAAAAAACTATATGGTACGTGTATTGCAATCTGTTGAGGATTATGAGCCTCAACCTATAAATCTGGATGATGTTGAACTAACCGATGATTTGGTTGAACTGCGTGAAGCGATAGCCGAGAACGCTCATGAGGTGTGGGCTGCGGCGCGTAAAAAAGAGGGCTGGACATACGGAAAGGTTAGGGATGATGAACATAAGAAACATCCGGACCTGATTCCTTATTCGGCTCTTCCGGAAAGTGAGAAGGAATATGATCGGATTATGGCTCTCAACACCATCAAGTTGGTCCGTAAACTTGGATTTGATATAGTAAAAAACAAAAAGAAATAAGGTATATTGGTGAAAAAAGACAGGATTGTGATGTCTGAGTGATAGATTCCGCTCATGGTGGTTATTATTATGTGTGAACTATATTTAAAGAGAAGAATCATTATGCTGGCGATTCCACTATTATATGTGGCTTAAGTCTGATAACAGAGTTTATTATTACATTATTAAGTCTCAATACTATCTTTATGAGGAAAGATATTATCCAATTTTACTTGTGTTTTTATTTGACAATTGTTTTTTTCTGTCAATGTGGTAGTTCTAACAGTAAACCAGAATCAAGGATTTATGCGCGTGATCTACCGGATGAGCCAACTGCACAAGATTATGGTTTACGACAGGATGTTGAATCTATGACAGAGGATTCATACTATTATTATGATGATAGTCCTGTCGAAAATGAAGTAACAGAGACAGGGAAGATAAAACAATATGGACAGTATCGTTACACTTCTACTATCCTTTTTGACCGAGAAGGAAAGAATACAAAGCAAACATTTACAAGAATGGATTATGATAATAAAACTCTTGTTAATAATTCCGATATAAAGTTGTATGATAATAAAGGTAGACGTATTTTATATGAAGAACACTATTATTATGTTGATGATGAAACTGGAAAAAGAAATAAGAGGGTTTTCGGAGCTAGCGATATTTATGAAGATGAAGATTATAAAACGTACCGCACAAATATTTTTATGTTTGAAGATGGTCGAACTCAGAAGACCGACAGATATTTATTTGAAGAGTATGATGATAACCATCGGGTAACAAAAAGATACAACCAAAACCAGGAATGTATAGTAATGTGGTATGAATCTAAAAATGATGAAGAGAAACTTGAATATTCTGAAGATGGTAAACTGTTAAGCAAAACAATATACGATACCCAAGGTCGATTAATCGAATGCTGGTCAAGAAATGAAGATGGAGACTTGTTTTTGAGTAAAAAAAACGTTTATGATAAGAAAGACCAGACCCGAACTTGTTTTGATTATGCGAATGGGGTGTCTTTGATAGAATACTATGATAATCCAGATTTTACCAAAGTGACAAAGATAGTGCAAAAAGATTCTGATGGCAATATAACAGATGAAAGATCATATTTGTATGATAGCAGAGATAATGTTGTAAATGTGGTTTCCTTGGTTAAACATAATGAAAACACTAATTATACATACGAATATGATGAAAAAGATAACTGGATAATTAAGAAATCCATTTCTGCTAGTGCGGATGTAATTATCATAATTGTAAGACATATTAAATATTATGATGGGTATAATTCCGATGATAGATTATCAGAAATAATTGATGAATATATAGATAAGTCTACATTGTCATCCAAACAGTTAAGAAGTACACAAACAAATAGCGGTTTAACGCCCTTTGCCCACTACAACATCACTTATCCGACAATACAATCTGTACCAAGCGTAATACCTACACAAAGTAATACATCGAACAATGATAATTTTGGTATCGATGCAAACCATGTTTGTAGTTTATGCCACGGAAATGGTCGAATTGAAAAATACAATTATACGCCATTGTTTGGGTTGGATGATTCATATGTGTTATGTGAAGAATGTGGTAAATCATTTTTGCGTTCTATGGGACATACACATATAACTTGCCCGCAATGTCATGGGAACAAGGTGATGAATTGATGAAAAATGCCTGATTACAGCAAGTGATAGATTCCGATCATGATTGTACTCTTTATGTCGTATGATAAAGAGTACGATTATGAAAGAAAAGTTTGCAAAAGTGTTGAACGCCGCCTGGAAGATGGGTGTTGCGTTGGTAGGTCTATGGATTGTTCTGACTTTCTATAGGCATGTAAATTTCTATTGGGGCCGAGCCGGATGGAGCGATAGGACATTATCGGCCGATGTCGAGGTTCGCGCCTATAGAAACGATACATGGCGTGTTTACAACAAGCATATCGGACGTTATACCACAAAGAAGGTGCGTTGGGTATCTGGGACTCCGGAGCGTGACAGTTTAACGGTGTTTTGTGACATGAAAGGGTATCGTGGCTTCCTCAATGTGAATACAGGGGAGATTGTGATTCCGGCACAGTATGGTAAGGCTTGGGTATTCTCTGAAGGGCTGGCAGCGGTAGAGTATGATAAGAAGAAACTGGGATTCATAAACCATGACAATGAAATGGTTATTGAAGATGTGCCTCATGAATCCGGTTTCTTTGACTATGTGTTCAAGGACGGATTCTGCACGGTTATGATTTGGGATGACAAGACCGATAAAAGGATATATTCAGTTTACAGCAGCAAGACATTGGGAAAAGTTGGCGAGTACCATTGTATCAAACAACTTGAACGTGGTAACTACATGATAGCACGCAGTGATGAAGGTTACTGGTTATTGGACAGTGAATACAAAAGCGTGTTTGATGAACCGTATGATTACATGGAAGAAGTATATGGAGGGGATGGCGTTTTTGCGACACGCAACTTTGTAAAACAGTACTTGGATTATGACGGAATGCTATTGGAACCGTTTGTAATAGATGGTACCGAGAGGCTGAATTATGCAACCGGACTTACGGATGCCAGTTCGGAATATGACCAGGATGTAGTTCTTGAATTTGAGCCGGAATTGGTAGCATATAGAGTCAATGACAATTACGGATTGATGAATGCCCACACCGGAAAGATTATCACACCAGCCCAATATGGCGAGATATACATGATCTCAAAAGATTTGTTGCGCGCAGAAGTGAATTACAGCAACAATGAAAGTGTGTTGTTGGACAGGAACGGAAATAAAGTTGAGCAATAAAGTAGGGTGTTAAGAATGATTTGTATGCTAACCTTTAAATTTGACAACTGGTATATAGTTACCTGTTTTTTAGAATATAAAGGTTTTAGGACGGGATTGCTTCTTCTTCTGGACAATCTCGTCTTGCATGCGGGCTGTTGCTTTCTTAAAGAAATAGGATATCAGATACTCGTCTGTGCCTTCTGTTCTGATAGCCCTGAGTGCTTCAATGTAAGCTGATTTGTCCTGTTGGGGGATGATGATGATGGGATGTCCCATCTTTTGGAGAATAAAGTTCGAGAACAGACGGCCTAACCTGCCGTTACCGTCGCGGAAAGGATGCAGATACTCATAGAATCCGTGGAATCTTGCGGCGATTATTACGGGATGTATTCTGGCAGCTTCAATCTGCTTCTGGGTTGATGCAAGCAAATCCGGAACTTTAGCAATCAATAACTCGTGTTGACCGAAAACGGTATCACCTGCAGCCATATCCTTATTGGTATATTGGCCGGGGACTGCGCCGGGATGGCGATATGAGATAGTGTGTTGGGTAAGTAACTTGTGAGTCTTTTTAAGAAGTTGTTCAGATAGAGGATTGTTCAATTGTGAAAACAGATACTCATAAGCTTGGAAATGATCCAGTATCTCAAAAGCCTCAAACAACGTCTTACCCTTGGGAATTAGTCCTAACCCTTTCTCTTTGAGTTCACGAGTGTCATTAACCGTGAAAGAGTTTCCTTCTATGGCGCAACTATGAGCAGAGAACAGAACCTCATTGTACTGCCTCAAGTCCTCAACGGACATTCTATCAGATATGTAACTCCGATAGATATCCAGTAGTTCGTTATATTGGGCTATCTCTTTCTCAAACATGTTTGCAAATTAAGGTAAAGTCTTGCAAATAACAAAACACTGTCCCATTAGTAGAATCTGCCCAGTGTAGTGCCAGGATAGTAATGCTGCAGGATTTCGCGGTAAGTGTAGCCCTTGGCGGCCATGACGGTAGCACCTATCTGGCATAGACCTGCTCCGTGCCCCCAGCCGGCTCCATGCAGGATGAAGCCTTGAATATTACCGTTTTCATCGGTGTTTTTCTCAACTACGAACGCACTGCTGAATAGATGACTTTCAGATAGTGTGCGTCTTATCTCCAGTTCCTTGCCAATGGTAACGGTACTCTTGGTTCCTTCAATCTCCAGCTCATAGATACGGCCTGATGGACCGCGCTTAATAGGCCTTAAATCTACTATATCACCTATATCCAAGCTTGATTTGCGACGGAAAATATCTGATATCTGATGCACACTATACTCTACTTTCCAACGGTAATAGTCCGGAGTCTCCAGGTCATAGCCGTTGAGTGATTCTGATAGTATGTTGCCGTCAGCTGAATTGCAGAATGACTTGGGCTCTGAGAGTATCCACTGGCGGGCATTCTCCTCAATTGAGAGGTCGGGCAGGGCACCCTCATTAATGCTGCTGTCACGCAATGCTACCAGATATGGCTTGTGCTCATCCTGCCAGCAGGTCTCAAACTGCTCGGTCACGCCGCCGCAGCACTTGCTGAAACGTGCGTCACACAGGTGACCGTCATACACCAGGGTCTGTCCCATGGTCTCCTTTACTGCGGTCTGGGCTGCTGCGCTGATTATACGTGTGCGGCCCTGATAGCGCTGGCAGTGGTCATCGGCACAGACATCAAAAAGCGTGTGCTGGTCATGGTCATACCATTTGATTATGCGGTTCAGGATATAATCATGCGCCGGTGTGGCAATACCGGCAGCCTCTTTCTTGCGGTATGGTGAACGCAGCTGCGCCAGAACCCAGCTGCGTGAAATAACGGCATGGGCCTTGAGGAACTCCTTGGAGGCCGTGGGTTTCATCTCTGATGAGATAACGCTTGTCAGGTAATCCTCCACGGGCAGTATGTTGATGGCACGGACCAATCCGTTCTCAACAATGAACTTAAGTTGCCCGGAGAAAGTCTGCTCCTCATTACGTTCCCAATGGAATCCGATGCCAATAGTTACGTCATGCAGCGTGAATGTGCTGCCGTGCTCGTGAGGCTTGAGAGTGAGGCTGTCCAGGAGTATGCCGTTCCAGTTCAAACGGCCTTGGACAGCGTTTATGCTCATCTCACCCTCAAAACTGTTGTGGCCGTCTGTGTAGCTGTCATTGAGGCAGAAACGTATCTCCTGAGCGGCCATGATGCCCACCTTGATCTTGGGCTGTTGCGGGGTAACCTGACGATATATGTCAAGCACCTGGCGCTCTGTGAGACTGTCAAAATCCTCTTTGCGCGGAGTGATTACCAGTCCGAACATATCAACTGCACCTGGGCTGACCATAATTTTGCCCATTTCATCGGCATAATAGCAGTCAGGGCGGTGCTTACTGCGTGGTATGATGGCGGTTATCACCTGACCGTTACGGTTGAATGAGAGCACGTTCATGCGCGGTTCATAATCTCCGTCATAAATAGTCATGCCGTTCACGTAATCCCACAGCTTGGAGGGATCAGAACCTTTGATTACTATAACCGGGAATCCGAAGGGCTGGATAGTTACAGGCTCGTCTTTTGCTGACGGCTCGTTCTCACGCAGTTTGTCCACCAACGGAATGCCTTCAGAACGCCCTATCTGCATGTGCAGATGGTCCGGGGCCGATGCTCCGCTGCGTGGCCCGTTGTAGAATATCATGTAACCAGGCTCAAGCTCAGAGGCAATCTGAAGCATCTTCTCATAGCAATCTTTGAATGCCTGCTTGCGGTGCTCTCGGCTCACCACACAGAAATGCTCCCTGAGTATAGGATAGGGGTTGAGCAAGAGGTCAAATCCGTCACCGGCGTCAAAGGCAATCTGCTCTTGAGGACGGTTTTCACTGCAAAGGAAACAGGGGCGTACGGTAGTCTCTGCCGGTTGAACCTTAGCTGTGGTTGAAATTATGCGTGCAGGGTTGTGCTGGAGTGCAAGTCCCGATGATGAGAGTACACGTGTCTGTACCTGCTCCAGGTTGCTGAATGCCTCACGTGCCGCAGGCCATACGTTGAGTTGCTGTTCCAGGCAGATATCCAGATGCTTGAAAAAGTTATCCATCAGTTAAAGGCTGTTGTTCTTGATTCTTCTCTCCAACTCAGCGGTGCGGAGAGAGTCTTTGTAAAGGTTGTTGGCGTTAACTTTTTCTGCGCTAAGGGCAGCGTCACTATTGCCCTCCCAGCGGCGGCATAGGTAGAGCTCATCAAAGATACGGCCCAGACGGTACTCACCGGTTATGCGTATGGCTACGGCATAATCCTCACCGTAACTCACGTTGGGGAAACCTATCAGCCGTACCACAGGTGTGTAGAATGCACGCGGAGCGCCCAGTCCGTTTATGCGCAGTGCGTTGTTGGGGCCGTTCTCATCAGTCCACTCCTTATGGTCGATGATTCCGGGGGGCAGGGTTTCAAGGTTGAAGTTGCACATGCGGTAACTGCCTATCACCATGGCATAACCTCCCTCACGGAACTTGTCAACCACTTTCTGCAAGGTGTCTGGTCCGCTGTACAGGTCATCACTGTCCAACTGTACTGCGTATCGGCCGCAATGGGTGTCATTGATGGCCAGGTTCCAGCATCCGCCAATGCCCAGGTCTGTGCGCTCAGGTATGATATGTACCAGACGTGAATCATCAAGAGCCAGTTTGTTCAGTATCTCTGTGGTGCCGTCAGTGGAGTAGTTGTCAATAACAATTACATTGAATGTGCTGTCCAACTGCTGGCTGAGGGCGGACTTGACGGCATCGGCTATGGTACGGGCACGGTTCCTCACGGGAATTATGACCGATGCCTCAACCGGGAAATCACCGTCGTTGGATTCCACTTTCTTGCCGAATCCGGGTTTCAGATAGCCGTCTATATGTTTGAGATGCTCCGTGCAAACCGCCTCCATCTCAATCTGGACGTCACGGTTGCGCGGGTTCACGTAATCAAACTGCTTCTGTCCCGATGTGCGGAAATCAGTCTCTGCAATGGTGTAGAGAGGCTGTGAGACACGAACTATGGGGAGGGCGCGCTGGATGGCCAGACGCATCTGGTAGAATCCCGCGGTCTTGAACTCTGCGCCGTCTGAAGCCAGATAAGCGTCTATGCCTGCCGGTGTGATCAGAACCAGGGCTCCAAAGTCAAAATCATCCCTAAGACTGCCCTCCTGTATGTCAATGAGGGGTGCGGGAACGATTGCATCGGCCCCCATGGCCTTGAGGTAATCTGAGAAGACCATTCCGGCGCCTGATGAATCTGCGCACTCTTTCATGCGGTCTGTAGCCTCAGGGGTTATTGTCACTTCCCTGCCACTTATGTTAAGCAGGATATATTGGCCGCGGCAGGCATTCAGGATCTCCCTGACATATGCGGTTGAGCTGCCGTATTGTGGTAAATCAATAGTCTGTATCATATTCAGCGAAGATAAGGAATAAATTTCGTAACTTTGCATATTATTTTGACGTATTATAGGCAAGTTTACGTTTAAGGATAAAAGAGACTACAATGGCCCTCAAGAATCTCATAGGAATGACTCTGTCACAGCTGCAGCAGGTAGTTGTGGAGAACGGCATGCCGTTGTTCACAGCCAAGCAGATGGCAGACTGGCTTTATGTCAAGCAGATCAGGTCAATAGGTGAGATGACCAATCTGTCACTCAAGCACAGGGCAAAGCTGGCAGAGAGCTATGAGGTAGGGCTGGCTGAGCCTTCTCACAAGGCTGCGTCAACAGACGGTACGGTCAAATATCTCTTTCCGGTACAGAACGGCCATTATGTGGAGGCTGTCTATATTCCCGACGGTGACCGCGCCACTCTGTGCATCTCCAGCCAGGTAGGTTGCAAGATGGGCTGTGTGTTCTGCATGACAGGTCGTCAGCACTATACGGCAAGTCTTACTGCAGGTGAGATACTGAACCAGATACTCTCACTGCCAGGTAAGGAGAACCTGACCAATGTGGTGTTTATGGGCATGGGTGAGCCGCTTGATAATCTGGAGAACGTGCTGGCCGTTCAGGAGATACTCACTGCGCCTTGGGGATTCGGCTGGAGTCCCAAACGCATCACAATATCAACAGTGGGCCTGCGCCGTGAACTCAAACAGCTTATTGAGGGTTGTGAGTGCCACATTGCGGTCAGTCTGCATGCTCCCACGCCAGAGAAACGCCGTGAACTCATTCCGGCTGAGAAAGCATTCTCCATGACTGAGATGCTTGAGGTGTTGCGCCGGTATGATTTCAGCCATCAGCGCCGTCTGTCATTTGAATACACAATGTTTGAAGGCGTGAATGACTCCATTGATGATGCCCGTCAACTGGTCAAGACTTTGAACGGCCTTAGTTGCCGCGTAAACCTGATACGTTTCCACGCCATACCTGACAGCCCCTTGCGTCCGGTATCAGAGGAGCGTATGACTGAGTTCCGTGATTGGCTTACCGCCCATGGCGTTTTTGCCACGATACGTGCATCGCGGGGTGAAGACATCTGGGCAGCCTGCGGAATGTTGAGTACGGCTAAAAATGAAAACAGTTAAATCCTTACGGTATGAAAAAGAATATTCTGAAAGTTTGCATGATGCTGCTTGCGTTTATGGTTATGATAGCATGCGGTAATAAGGCACAAAGTGGTGAAGATGCCCAGGAAGGTGCCAAGACAGAGGCTGCTGCCTCCTCAAAGTCCGGAAAAGCCAAGAAATCAAAGAAGAGCAAGGATATAAAGACAAAAGGCCGAAAGAAAAAGAAATCCATTCTCACACCTACATCGGCCGGTTCTCCTTATGAGATTCTATTAGTGGCCGCTGAGGATGATTTTCACAATGGAGTAGTGGATTCCCTCTATGCTGTCCTTACTGATGATGTGTTAGGCGTTGCCCAGTCCGAACCCTGTTTCAAGGTTGTCAAGATAACTCAGAACAATTTCTCCAAGACCTTGCGAATGTGCCGTAACGTCATTGTCATCAAGATTGATCCCTCCACATACAGCAAGTGTAAGTTCAAGTTCTCAAGGGATGTATATGCCGCACCTCAGATTATAATGACTATCCAGGCTCCCAGTGCCTCCAAGTTTAAGAATTTTGTGACTGATAACAGGGATGTCATCGTTGATTTCTTCAATAAGGCGGAACTGAACCGTGCGTGTGAACTCCTGGAGGAAGACCATCAGCCGTATATTCAGGATGAAGTCAGGAAAATGTTCGGATGTGATTTCTGGGCACCTACAGAGTTGACCAAGATTACCAAGGGAAAGAACTTCCTGTGGTTGCACAGCGAGCAATTCGTAAGAAGGGTGGAGCAGGACCTGAATATCGTAATATATTCATTCCCATACCGTGATTTGAATACATTCACAGAGGAGTATTTTGTAAAAAAGCGTGATTCAGTGATGAAGGCCAATATACCCGGTCCGCGTGAAGGCCAGTACATGATGACCTCAATGCCGTATATATTCGTATCCGATGAGGAGGTACACGGCGAGTATGCCCAGGTGGTACGCGGGCTCTGGAACGTCAAGGATTACGATATGGGCGGCCCGTTCGTATCAGTAAGCCGTGTTGATGAGAAATACCAGCGGGTGATTGTGGCAGAGGCATTCGTCTATTATCCAAACCAGCCTAAGCGCAATGTCCTCAAGAAACTTGAGGCAGCCCTGTACACATTACGCCTCCCTGATGAACTTGATCTGGCCAGATTCAGCTATGATCTGGATGAGATAATTATTGTACCCGACGAATAAAACAGAGATAATATAATGAGTGAAAGATTGATAGTAGGCATCACCCAGGGTGATGTGAACGGAATAGGATATGAGGTGATCCTTAAGACATTCTCAGATCCCACTATGTTTGAGTTCTGTA
>Ga0265300_10001256_pt1 | contig 24328 bp, 25 predicted proteins | sample AusTroGonzalo_MG_FD_193482 | JGI IMG/M metagenome (GOLD analysis project Ga0265300, IMG submission 193482) | Bovine rumen microbial communities from tropical cattle in Woodstock, Queensland, Australia - Gonzalo_03 | ecosystem: Host-associated > Mammals > Digestive system > Stomach > Rumen ...
GGAACACGGCACTCTTGTTAATACCACCATAACTGTTCGCGCTAGCCTCCATCGCCTGCGAACCCTGGTACGCACTCAGCACAGAAGAATCCACATACAGAAACTGCGTGCTCACCCTCAGCCCGGAACCCGAGTCCTCACGGCTATGCACCCACACAGCCGCACCGTCCGGAGGGCTGCATCATCGATGGATTCCCGCGCACCGTCTCGCAGGCACAGACGTTGGAGTTCCTCTTCGGGAAGTTGAAGCGCAAGATCGACTGTGTGGTGGCCATCGATGTGCCGCGTGACGAGTTGGTGAAGCGCATCCACGAGCGTGCCGCCATCAGCGGCCGTGCCGACGATACCGAAGAGGTCATCCGTCACCGTATCGAGCTCTACGACCAGCAGACCACCCCCGTCCTCGACTACTACCGAGTCTCGGGGTTGTTGGTGACAGTCGATGGCAGCGGCGAGATAGCCGAAACCAACGGCCGCATCTGCCAGACCCTCGACTTAGTGATGAACCTGAAAGCCAAACACTAAAAGTATCTTTTTGCGCCAGCAAAACCCATCCGTGAAATCCGTGCCATCCGTGTGACACAAAAAAGGCCAGCACGTAAGCGCCAGCCTTGAACCCTTTGTCGAAGGATACGAACGCTTATGAATCAAATCGTTCCAACCTCCCTTCTCGTCATTTGTACATTCACAACCGATGCACCATAGCCATAAATACTCGATTATATAAAGCAACTTCTTTTTCTGTGGGCACACGCTTTAACTCAAAATACTCCTTTGGAGCGAATCGGTCGGAAAAATGCACATAACGCATCACCTCTATTACAGTCTTCATGAGATGAATGAAACTGCGCTCATCTTTTCCTAAAACCAGAAGCAACAAACTTTGGCTCATTATCCCCACAAAACCTTTCCTTTGGGCATTCCTCTCAAGCCTATGAAGCATCATCTCTTCCATACTTCTAATCCACCTGCGTACCCAACGTTTCCGATAAGTCAGATAAAATCTATTCATCTGCTTGCAAACCACCTGATCCAATTGCGCATAAGCCCTTGTACAATGGCTGAACATCATCATCCCCATCAGCTTGTACATCCAATCGATATTCTTTCTGGCCACACATTCTTCCACTTGCAAATCAACGGTATGCTCTGTATCACAGAAAGCATCCATCATAATCTTGAAATGTGTATATATGGCAACAGACCTATCCAATTGGCGTGAGGCCTCTTCGTCAAGATAAATCTGATAGTCTTTTTGCAAACCCTCCAGCTTTTCATAAAAGGCATCAAAATGCGCCTCATCAAGAAACGCATTAGGACATTGAAAATGGAAAGTCGGCACATCAAAATAGCCCAGAATCGCCGCCGCCTTCTCCTCCTCCTCCAATGTAACCTCATGATTGTCTTGCCCTTCATAAAAAACGAAAAGTAACTGTTCGTAACCGTCAACCCTTTCCATGGCAAGCTTACCCTCAATCTGGATTTCCCTCTTCCGTCTGTTTTGGTAATATGCGGCAAAAAGTACCAACACAATGCCAGGCACCAATACATTAAGCACCGAGAAAAGTCCTTCCCAAATATATTGCGGCATATTTAATTATTTATTACCAGACATCGTAGCCCCAGCCATTCCCAAAGCAACGGCTTTTGTAACAATGGCCCTCAATTCATCCCTTTGTTGCATAAGACGAGTATTGATAAGCACACTCATGATGGGTCCTTCCGGACTATTGAAGAAATCGTAGTCAAACGCTATCTGTTCACGATGATTAAAGTTGAGATTTTTGAAACTTCGTTTCATCGCTGCAATCAACTCGTCTATCTGTTCCATCAGTTCTTCTTGAAGGGTCATGCCAATTTCAACCGTCAATAGTCGCTCAGCGAAAACAACCTCCTCTTTGTCAAGGGCAATCCCAGCCTTTACAAATTGTTCCTCATACATCACCAACAAGCGTCTGAATGTCACAATGTAGTTCACAAACCTATAGGTTTGTATCATTACTTCTTGGTCGTAATACAATCTTTTTGATGCAATATAACTGTCTATACCAAGCACCGCGTTAGTCAGATTATCCGAGGAATCAAAAATGGCCAAAAGTAAATCTGATTTAATAGGGTTAAACGGCAAGCCCTCTTTTTTCAATTCTCTCACCGCCTCGTCATGAATATCTGAAGGAATAACAACAGACGCTTTCATCGCCTCAAGCTTGCCTCCCAATTCCTCATAAATATCCATCTTACGTTTTAGCAAAGCACCTTCAACAGCATTGATTTCGCTCCTTCTTCCGAACACTCGAATGGTTATCCATGCCACAATCACACCCCCCACAGTAAGAATAAGTAATTGCAAAATACCTTTTCCTATATACTCCGGGCATCGGTTTATCACATCTATGACATCATTCACTATAGTCATCTTTTCAAGTATTGAGAATAACAGTCTTGATACTCTGAGGCCAGTCTCATAAACTCATCATTATTTTTCATCGTTTCGGGATTCCTGGCAAATTGTTCCTCGAAATGCACAAGAATAAAAATGGTCATTAATCCGTACTGATTCTTTAACAACTGAGAACGTCCGTATGAACCATAAAGCACATAGTGGTAGAACCATTGTACCAAATGCTCATACCGGTTATCTCTACCCTTGTCCATTACACCCTCACAATACCGAACAGCGTGTTTCTTTACTCTCGACAAGAGAGGTTCCTTATTAACTCCGGTAATCTTTAGGTTTCTGAGCCTGTCTCTCAGCATATCATCTATCTGACCGCCAAATTTATTGACATCCTTTTGAAGGGCGATACCCAACATCCTGCAAGCAAGTTGACAATGATGCTCAACCGTTTTCTTGTCAAATCCCCACTGCTCATCATATTCCGCTCTTGCGAAAGTCTCAAAAAAAACAATCAGGTCATCCAACCAGTATTGAAACTCCACCAACTTATGCTTAAGATTGTAATCCAACAGCACCTCTTCCTTATTTAAGATCCTATCAAACTCAATACCAAACTGGAACAGTCGTTCCGGCGTATCGAAGAAAGAGGCATATTCCATCCCCTGCATTCCGATTTTGAATTTTGTGAATGAGAGAATGTCGCGATAGTACACTTCATTTTGGTTTGGGGAAGCAATTACGTTCTTCAACTGCATCACCCATCGATGAAAGGTTTTATAGGCATCCACTCGCCATTCAAGAGCACGACCTTTCAAATCCGTGTGGATATCCTTCTTCTTCACAAACACGTTGGTAAGATATGCCAAGAGCAATACCACCAGAACATATCTGATGACAAGGAAGATAATATTCCAAACAAACGGAGCAATATTCAGAAACTCTTGTTGCATAAATCAAACCCAACCTAATTCTATTATTGATAGATTGGTTTTACATATTTGTATTACTCTCCTGTAGCAATCTGTTTTTCGAACTTTTCCCTTACCCTCTTTAAAGGAGCGTAAAACCGGTTTCTCCTATCCCGAGTCGTGACTGAGGAAGACGTAGCCATGACCGTCTGTGGTTTTCTTCTGTAAATGACATTATTTTCAGATACTTCTTCAGCCACAATTCGTCTTGTGTCATCATTCAACAAAATACAATGTAACAGAGGAACTATTATTATCACGTAGTCCTCAGGCTGCTTTGAGGGAATAATCGTATATAATATTGATTTTAAAGCTTGTGAAGACACCAATCCCCAGTCCACATCCCCATAATTTACAAATATTTTCCATCAGCATGAATGCATTCGAATCCCTTTACATTCCATCTTTCTCACAAACCTAATCCCCAAAGGCGTGAAAATAACATCAACTATTCTCTATCACATATTTTATCCCCAAACGAATAATTACTTTTACATTATCCGAGGCACCTTTTATAGTCACCCGACTGTAAAAATCTTCAGCCCCTAGTTTTTTATACAACTCACCAAAAACCTGTTTTGCGCAACATGTGGCCATAGACTTTATTCCAGTCATATCAATCAAAATATCATCACCAGTATTCAAAGTTGATATTATTTCGGAGAAAACGACCTTACCTATTTCTTCATTGCTGAATACCGGTGCATATTTTGTCAAATCGATAGTTTTCATATAAAATTAATATTTATTTCATTTAATTCTGAATGATTATCTTCTACATCTTTAATGGTAACTGGATGGGATAACGGAATCCTAACATAGACTATTGTCCCATGCCAATTGGGGCTAATTTGTACACTATATTTCCCATTACTATTACAAAAGACGGATTTATTTGATATTATTTGAAGTGTTCCCTTGGTACGACTCACAATTTCATTTATAAACCACAATCCATATCCCATATGATTTGTACCGCTTTTTGAAGTAACACCACGACTCATAGCATATAACAGAGCTTTCCCTCCATAATATTTCGGAAAAGAAGAATGAATGGTTCCATCAATTCCCAATCCATTATCCACACAAGCTATTTCAAAAAAATTCCTGTTTCCGTATCCTGCAATAATTGACTTTTCATCTGTCGCATGTGCCCAAAAATTATGCATTATTTCGGTAAAAACTTCTAAAATCATCTCAACAACAGCATCTTTCTGATAAAATCCAGTAATGATTGGCTCGTACTTATTTTTGATGACTATTTCCGAATGGTAATGTTCTGTGCGAAGCAATGCAATCGGAGCAATAACACAGTCGTTCTCATTTTTAATCTCTAGATTCTTATATTCTTTCGTTATCATGCTGTCATTTACAGCCATCAGCAATCTAATAAGATCTTCAAAACCGAACTTATTGATTGTGTTCGTCAAAATCTTATTACTATAGATATTATGACTCGGAGCTGTAAAACAACGATGAACAGTACTATACTCTAATACCTTATACGTCAATAACACTCCTAGTAAATCCGCCCGTTCGACCCTTGAAAAGTCCAAATGAAACGCAGGGATTTCTTTCTCCTCATATTCAAATACACAATTTATTAATCTAATAAAAGAAGAAATGTGTCCGGCATCAAGAAATTTCTGAATATTGACAATCATATTTTTCCTACTTATTCACCATAAAAAGATTTGCTTAGTTTTTTGAAAAACTCTCCTTCTTTTTTATTGTCTTTTTTGCCATAACATGTAACTACCTCTTTAAAATAATCCAATGTTTCATCGACCCTACCACGGTATTTCTTGCCAATGTACAGACTATTCCTCTCAATATAATCGTCTAATTCCTGAATCCTATCCAACATTTCATGATACTCTGCTTTTTGGAAAATTGTTAATTCCAGTAATTTCTTATAAATCTCACTCTCCACCTCTATTGATGTCTCTGAAATCTTCTTTCTCTTATAATTGTGAATGTCATTCTTCCCATGCCTCCAATCCAAAAAAAATTTCAGCAACATGATTCCAATATTGATTGCCAGTAAAATAAGCAACCACATAACTGTATTAGGAGCAATGCTTTTTACAGTTCCGGAAACGGAAAACGCTTCTTCAATACTGTTAATAACAACTGATAGTGCCATACAAAATATTTATTCCCAAATTATGTGAATCTTCATTTATACAATTCCGCTTGTCTTTTCGTTTTAGTTCCACCGCCATCATTATCTATTTTGTATATTTTGTTTGTTATTCCTCTATCTCTTCATCACCGATTCCAGATGACCTATGTATTTCTCTAACCATTCATAGCTCTTCTGACTCGATTTTTGGTGCATATCCATTTCCCGTTGCCTCTCCTCAATACCAGCCATCCGCTCTTTTTGCCTAATCGTAAGAATCTGTTCTTGTTCCTGCCTATACAATTCCAACTTCATATTTTTTAGATGGAATGCATCTTGTTCCATTTTGTGTTTAAAATCAGTCCTTCTCCATCACCAGCAGGTGGAAGTGGTTCATCATAAGACACCATGCGTAAATCACACAAGTACGTATGGGCAGCAGCCTTCCGTCATCGTCATGCTGGAATGGTAAGTCCGCAAGAATATCCATAAACCGATGGCAATCCTCCTCATCGTCGAATATTGCCTGCCGGTTTATCCCACGCATCATCACATGATAGATGCATACCCGCTTTCCTTCCTGGAACTCCGAGGCATGGTACTTATATGGTTTTGACAACAATTCTCAGTTTAAGCTACACTTAAATAACGATTCCTGAGGGAATATATTGTGTTTATTGGTGTATAATGAGTGTATGAAAGTTCCTGTCCCCCTGATTCCCTACTAACTAAAGCTGGAGCCAATGCTTCCAGCACCACCAATCACGCACACTTTCTTACATTTTATTTCACGAGTCAAGGTTTCCTTATTCGCCTCAATATCGGCTTTGAACATGCTGACGGGACGGAACGTCACGCTGTCAGCTATAAATTTGTCAAGATTAAACATGGTATATTATTGTATTATTTCTTTTTTTTCGTGATATGTTGTTATCTAATCTAATACTGTCCTACCCATTAGGATTTTTGCTATTTCATTGATTTCAGAATCAGTTAGACCTGAGATTTTTTTTGCATTCTCTACATCTTGATGGTATTTGACTATCTCCTCATCTGTCATCGGTGTTTTCTTATACTCACGTTTTTCAAAAGAATAGCAACCTAGTTCTCGATATAACTCAATGTAATGGTAAAATGCTTTATCAAACTCCATATATTCTACAGATATACTGTCCTGTTTATCGGTCATCGACCGACACGTGGAAACAAATTCCGAGGATTTGATATTTGATAACAACAAAGCCAATTCTGGCTTTGCAAATCCCGTCAAAGGATTCTGCAACATTTTCTCAATATACTGATATACAACATCACAACTTATTCTTAAATTTCGATGATACTGAAAGATTCCGTCAGGATGTTCGCGAGATTCACCATTGAGAATATAAACAATGTGATAAAAAACATGACTTTTATCGCTGTCGTAGATACGAACTGGTGAACAATCTTTAAGTTCGATACATTTTATTTCTTTCGTTATTCCCACGTACAACATAAGATCGGTTATGGCATCACCCATATACATATAAACATTCGCCATATCACCTTTCCATACATCGTATAGTACATTCCTCTTTTGCATCATTGGCCACCAAGTTAGCAATACATAGAAGACAGATGCGGCAATGTAACTTAGAGACAAGCTCAGGAGAACATTATTTATACTTTCATAATAAACAGACGTACCCCATTCGGGCAGTACATGAAGCCCACAGCAACAGACTGCATACAAACTTAATGCAAGTAATAAACCAAAGATGATAACAATCAGCTTTTTCATGCTTTTTTATCCATTTTTCTGATTTTTCTCATCCGCATCAATTATTTCAATCCTGACTTATAGTGGCATAGGCAACGAATAAAGACCGATGACAATTAGTATTGCTGCTCTAACCAACTATTCATTACCCTATTATAAGCATCAGAATGATAACAACAATAAATTGAATTATAGTAACATAATTTCTTGTTATCATTGCACAAATTCTCATAGATGTATGGTGAGATCATGATTGGATAACCATTAGAATACTGATCATTCCCCTTCGCAGCAAGATGACAAGCCTGATTTACCACATCCCCCATCCACACAACATCATTTATGGTCGAACCTTTATGACCTGCTTTAATCATTAACGCCCTGCCATAGTCAATACCAATACCAACCTTGTATGTTTTGTATCCTTTCTTATTCAGTTTATAATTCAGTATGTTGATCAATGCCACGGCCTTACATGCTGTATTATAAACGTTATCAATATCTTGATTATTTGGTGTATCAAAAACTGCCCATACGCAATCTCCATTAATATTTACCTCTTTACATTTAGTTTCGCCATTAAAAAGAGCTACAAGTTCAGAAATAAAACTACGGTAAATCTTGGCAAGAACTGGACGGTTTTGATATTCAGGTAACTTGCTGCTGTCACATATATCAACAAACAAGGCTGTACAATTCACATAAAACCCATTTGTATAGGTTAATGATGAGCGAGAAGGAATAGAACTCTTTTCTTCATACTGTTTGTTATCGGCATTCAGAATTTCATCTATCCTTTCCAATGATTTGTCAAAATCGTATGTTATATTTGTTGCTTCCATTTTTATCAATTTAACTTCCAATACAAATCTGCACCATAAACATCAAAAGTCACATCTCGTATAGCTTTCGTATCTTTATGCCACAAACCATTTTTTATTGAGTTATAATTTGGACACTTTTTTTTAAATCCATCATATACACTTGCCGAAATAAGTATTGGTTTTCGCTTGACAAGACCCCCTTTTTTGGCAATCGAACTGATATTACTGAAATCTTCTCTGGTAACAATCCTCATTAGTTGTTCTGCCGTCAGAATTTCCGTCTTGTTTTTCCATACATAGTTTGCATTAAGTATTGTTTGATATGGATTGGTGAATTGTGGTTCATAGACCTTATGTACCACTTCAAACAACTGTACTTCTTTGTTGGCATTGTCACATAACCTTGAAGCCATATTGGCTGGTCTTCCTATCCAAACCAAATTCTTGTTGTCTGTGTTCTCCGTTCCATGCTTTTCAGCGCCAACCTTAATACATCGCATTTTTCCATAATCAATTCCAATTCCGCAAGAGAAATTGTGATTTTGAGTTTGTGGATTAATCACATACTTAGCAATGTGGTTTATCGTGATAGCACAATCAACAGCATTCTGAAAACAATTATCCTCTGGGAACACCACCATAACCCGGTCGCCTATTATGTTGCGCACATAACCCCCGCATTGAGCTGCAGCCCTCAATACCGATTTGGTAAATGCCGTATAAATACGCCCCATTGTTTTGGTATACGTTTCGTTATTAAGAGCCACTGAATTACGAATATCCACAAAAAGGACACAAGTTGTTATCTCCTTCCCTTTCTTAGTTTCACCATTGGCATACGTTAGCCCTGCATCATCAACGTTCGGTACGTTGCCAGTATGCGGGAAATCAAAATCTGTTGAAAAAATATCTTTAACTTCTGCAGTTACTTTGTCTATAACGTTTTTTGCATTTTTCATTACTTCGAAATGATTCGTTCGAGGTATAAGATAACTCTTAACGGGTTTCATCTGCCCGTTTTTCATACTGCCTTGCAGATATTCTTTTAAATTCATTCTTATACGAAAATCAGTAATGCAAACGCAGGAACCAGTAATAGTGTTGCAATAAATGTGAGTATAGAGGCCGCTTTGTATTTTTTGAATTTTTTGTTACAGATGCTTGAATTGATATATACTTGCGAACGATAGTCGTTATACATATCATGTTCTGCCAAACTGTATTCAGAATACGTCTTTCTCGAAATACTCCCATAAAATAACAACGAATCAGTTTCCAATCCAGGGTTATCTTTCTTAAACTGGTTGATGTTGATATTCGCTTTTAAACTTAATAATAAAAACAAAAGTGCCACAAACAGACAAACCATACCCAAAGACAACAATACGGCAATTACAGTTCGTAATAGAGAAAATGTTCCAATGCCTGTATTCAAATACGTCCTAAATGGATCAATTAGTACCGTAGCAATTTTTTCCATCAAACTGCTTGTGAAAATAATTGTGAGAACAACTCCTACCACTGTTAAAAGAAAACTAGCCTTTTGGTCACAGTTTCCTATCCATGTGTTGACTATATCAAGGTTCTTCTCCATGTCCGCTAAAGACATTTTTGTAGGCTTGTCGCTTTTCTCCACTTTTATAACCTCTTTTTCGAAAGGCTTTTTCCGAGAAACTGCAATATAGAAACTCAACCTTTTTGATATTTTGACAGGTATTTCCATAACTATTGTTTTCGCTTGAATTATTATTGTCTTAGCCACAAATCAGTCAGATGCTTCACAGTAGGCAATGCCTCGTTAAGCATCCTCTCAACATTATCAGCAACTTTCAAATCATAATTGTCAAAGAAGCCCTCGTTTTTAAAATAAGGCACAAAACCATCGAAAGGGATCATAATATCCAAGTACGTTCTGTATTGATAAAGCTCATATTCGGTTGACAAGCTCCTAATATCAACTTTACTCAAGTCAGGCGTTAGATAAATTACAGCCTGTTCTATTTGATGACCGCCATACAGAACTTTTAGCCGCTCAATACTGGAATCGGTGTTAATATCCAAACTCTGCATTTTGGCATTAGGATACTCGGTGCGAACAGCCTTCAATACCATTTTGTCAAATTCATCTTGAGGGAAAATCTGTTCAGTGTCAACAAAAATCCCTCCCTCTGTGGTCACTTTCTTGTATTGCGTGTAGTAAAACGGAGTTATATCTCGGATGTAAATAAGCTCTGCATTTGCAGTATATGATCCAGTTGACTTATTCAAACGGATAATCTTCATAACTTTCCGTTCTTTGTCGCCAAGGAATCTGATCTTAATTGTTTCAAATTTATCATTCATATCTTTTGATTATTTTAAATCACCATAAAGCATTACACAATTATCAGCTTCCCATCATCCCTCTTCCTTACTACATTTTCCCTCTACTTATACTGATTCACCCTCTTATACCTCTCCCCCAACTCCAACAACTTCTGAAACAGCTCCAAACGTTCCTTCTTCAACTCCCCTGCATTCATCTTTTTTCTCGTGGCCTTGAGCCAGTTGAGCATATCATGCTCTTCAATCTGTGACGTGACGGATTCCTGTGGTTCGTTTCCATGAATTCCATCACTTCATTGTATTTTGTCAACCAGCGCTCGTCTTGGGTCATATAGTTTTATTTGTAACAAGCCTTATACCACTCAGCAAACCTATGTATAATCTGCTTAATATGGTATCAATGACAATATTCATTCTTAATATCCCAACAGGTTTCTGTACTGTTGTAATAATTGTCCCAAGGCAACAGGATTTCGTCTGATTCTGATGATGAACGATGGATAAGCTTACTGACTATTGGCGCGGCCAATCTTCTCAAATTCATTTTGTTGTTGGCTTCAATCTCGGAATCAGTTTTAGAAATCTGTGTGGCAGAAAACAAGCGCCCTAATCCTAATAGGAGATTCATCCGTACAGAGCCACAATCTAAGCAATCCTCTTTTTTCTCAATAAAATACTTTAATCCCTCAATGACAGGAATCTGTCCTTGTTCCGCATTACTGCGGAAGTACTGACTCATCATTTCTACAAAACGCAATACATCATGCCCCTTTTCATATAATAGTATGATGGCAGCTACAGCATCGTCAACAAATTGTTTTTCGAACGAGCCAAGTTGCCTTGGAATGGATTTCTCCAGCTTTTTTATCTCACTCTTTTTGTTCGTCAACGCAAGTCTCATTCTCAAAGACGGCATACCATACTCTTCGAATTCCATCGCCATTCTCATCAAATCGGACTTGTTGTTATCCTCCAAAAGGTGAAAACGTGGAGCAAGAATCTTGACAACTATCCTTTCTACATCCTCAAACCGCAACTGCAATTCTTCTTTGGGCGACAAGTTTGGTAGAACACCTTCATTTTCAAGCAGTCTTTCTTTATCCCCATCCCACATTTTGATAATTTTCGAACAAATATGGTTAAGCAGAGATTCGTCCCAATCGAAGTTTTCGTCTTTAGCCGCACCTAACAACTCTCTAAACACCGGAACAGAGCCTCCATAAAAAGACACCATCGATCCTTTACCCATAACCGGGAAGGATTGCTTCTTAATATACTCCTTCAACAGCAACTGTGGGTCTATGGATACCGGATGAGGATATGACAAAAAGGCGTAATGCCAGAAAACTGTTTCAAAAGGGAAACCACTGGCATCTCGTTTCTCCCAAAGTTTTTTTGCCAATTGATTCTGTTGTCGTTTAGACAAAGCCCCACGTTTGTATAAAAACAAAAGCCGAAACAACAAAGCCTTGTCTTCCTTCTGATTTGTACCCAAGCGTCCAAACAGTTCCTTAACTACCGATTGAACAGGCGTGTCAATTTTCTCTGGGTTTGAAACATGGGACAACGGCTCAAATCCACAATCTCCGTTTCTGCCCTTAGCAACAGGCAACGAAGCGAGATTTGGGATCAGCTCTTTGATTTCCGACGATGAAAAAGAGGAGACGATTGACGAAATCATATTGTCAAGACCACTGAAATCAAAAGTCTCCTTTGTTGCGAAGAGCGTGCCCACACAATCGAAAACCGCAACCCTAGACTGATAGGATGACTTCATACATAAACGCGACAGAATCTCGGGAACAACTCTCTTAAAAGCAAGCATCCAAGGTTGTGATTCGCCATCCTCCTCTGTTTTAGCCAACCTATCCAAATACCCGAGGTAACGATTGAATAAGGCATCCACATCCTTAAACCTAGTTCTTTCAAGAAACCTACGGTTATAAACAGCTGGCACCACATCGGAGTCACCAGAGCGCAACAGCCAACATTCAGCAATAGAATGTGAGCAATATTCCATCACCGACAGCGCCTTCTTTAATGTGGTTTTCTCTACCGTATTCAAGTATGGCAAGTGGATGGGGAACCCCGTTTCCTCGTAATACATAAAAAAGGCGTATGCAATGCGATAATCCATAGCATTGCCTCCCAGATTCGTTGTTTTACGGATATGTCCGAGCCGAAATGTCGTCGTTTTGGTTTGCACCTTCAAAACCTCTTCAATTGGCCTTAAGTGCGCATCGAAAAACTCCCGTTCATACCAAATGTCGTCATAAGGAAGCAGTTCCTGCCATGTGTTGCGAGCGGCTTTTCTTTCTTCCTCCCCGTCCGAGAAATTCGCTTGCGCCATACAATTCCACACGGTATGGGCATGCACTTTTCGTGAAGCCCAATAAAAGCGCTCTTGCTCCCGACTTGAGGTTTTCAGTTTTTCACAGATGACACGAAATGCTTTACGGGTAACCGCTTTACCTTTTTCAAGCGACAAATATTCCGCCCACAAGGCACCCCGCCGAATGTCCCAATATGGGTCCGAAGTGGATTCTCTCCAATTCTTCAATATTTCTTTAAGCAGCTTGAAATCACTCTGATATACCGCCTCCAATGCTTGTTCATAATCAAAACGACCTCGCTGGTCATCATTCATCTTCTCCTTGATAGAATAAAGCTCATCACGGAGGCTTATCCACTTATCATGCCAACCCTCTTGACGATATAGTCGCAACAGTCCCAATTTCAGATTAACCCATGCATCGCGGACATCCGAACGACAGCGTTTCGAAAATGGTTGGTATTTATCTATTACAGATTGGAATATTGGTTCCCAACGGTTTTCTATCGGATACAAACATTTCTCTATACGCCAGTTAAACAAATCCAAGAAAAGGATGTCTTCGTATTTCTTTAGACCTGACAACAGGTCTTGCGAGAGCGTGAACCCTTCCGTATTCGCCCAATACTCCCTTTTGTCGCGAGGCAGAACAAGCCAACCAGGATAGGAATCGCGTTCCTTTCTCCAACGCTCTAACAATTGCTTACTGTTCTCTTGCTCATGCGAACTCCTTCCCCAATCCAAAGCAGCACTCCAAAACCATTTTCTGTCATTATCGCGTTTTTGCTGGTAATCTTCCAAACACTGGACAGCTGTAGCTATGATATCCGATGGCTTTGTCCCCTTCTTCACCAGTTTTTGCAAGTCAACGACAACTACATTTTTCTTCTCAAACGTCTTTTTGGTCGCCTCGGCAAAATCGCCAATAGTTAACAGATATACTTTTCTCTGTTTATCGTTCAAAACATCCTTAACCCACCCAAGCCATTGAAGAAAGTTCGGGTCGTTTCCGGAAAAGCCAATGAGTACCAACGTGTTTCTCAAGATGGTAGTCCTGATAACATTGATCATGGCTTGATGACCGTGGGGATACGTCCGATAGTCCTCTTCCGTAATAATTATTGATTTAGGGTCGTTGATATCTCCATGAAGCTTCATCAAAAAGGGATAGGACGCTCCCCCTATTTCTGTGTCATTCATGATGAGGGAGTATGATCGCCTTCCCTGTTCCTTTAGCCTAATGGAACTCCTATCCAACAGTGTGTCATAATTGGTCGTAAAAACGTCCTGCCACGGGAGCGCCAGTAGCTGCATGTGCAAGTCTGATGGTTCTAACTTGTCGTCGTTAATCGCGTTTCTGATCAGTTCAGTCAACGCATCACGGCCACAAACATTTTCAACCTCCTCCGCCAACCTAAGAACATTGGCATAATTCCTGTCCTTGGGATGGATTTTTCGTTTTCTAGACTTTTCCAAAAACAAATCGCCCAGTTCATCCCAATCGGGTGGCATTTGGCCATCCGGCAATACATGAGCGTTCTTGCTGAATCCAGCACCCACAAGAAGACTTGCCCGCCCATTCCAAAGATGCTCGGCAATGATATTAAACTGTTCTTGTGTTGTTTTATTCATTTTTGATGTTCACTATTGTGGTCTCACCTGTTCAAATCACATTTTTTTATCCAAGTTTTTGCCCCTCTCCTCTTTCATTTCGCCTTTAACCAACAGTTTCTGCTGGTGACGCATCCAAATCCAGTTATACCTCTGCTCCATAATATGTTTCGACGGCCTACTATGGTACCGCTTCATAAAATCCAACATCTCATTGTATTTTACCAAACAGCGTTCGTCTTGGGTCATAATCATTGTTGTTTTACCTTTATTCCTTAGATTCCTGTTTTCTGAAAAGCGTTTGCCATCTTTCCTCTTGTATCCTCGTCACATTTTTAAACAATAAAACAGCCAGTTCTACGTTGTAATCAACGTAATACCAACAAATCCATGCCCCGTCGCGCACGAAATAAAACATCCACCGGTATCTACCACGTCATGATGCGTGGTATCAATCACCAGATGATTTTCGAGGATGCCGAGGACAATCAGTATTTCCTCGGTTGCCTGGAGCGCATGGGCATCATCAACGACGTTGACGGCACACCCATCGCACAAGGCTGCACCTACTATGCCTACTGCCTTATGGGCAACCACTTCCACCTGCTTATACGTGAGCGTGAGGAGACTATCGATCAGACCCTCAAGCGCATTGCCGATGCTTACGCCTATTACTTCAACCGCAAGTACAAACGTAGTGGCCACCTTTTCAAGGAGCGTTTCCGCTCTGAGCCGGTAGACGACATGGAGTACTTCACTACCCTACTATGCTACATCCACCAGAACCCCGTCAAGGCCAAAATTGTAGAAAACGTGGCCGACTACGCCTACAGCAGTTGGGCAGAGTACAGCGGTGAAGTCTTTTTCAAGGCCCGCATCTGCCATGTCGAGGCTGTCCTGCGTCGCATTCCTTTCGAGCAACTAAAAGAACTTGTCTGCACCCCTCTGCCGGAGAATCTACATGTGATGGACATCGAGGATGAAATCACACGTCACCGACTGTCCGATGAGCAGGTCAAGGAGCTAATCAAACTCTACTCTCATTGCGCCAACGCCACCGAGTTCCAGCGACTGGAACGTTCCCTTCAGGCTGAGTTCATCCACATCTTCCGCAAGCAGGGTGCCAGTTGGCGGCAGCTGGAGCGCCACACCGGCCTCAGCCGTGGGTTCCTCACACGGCTATAGCTATTGCTTCGAGCTCAGCAGCTCATTAATCTTATTTGGATCTTGATAGTTGTTCCAGACAGCCAGTATCGTCACCAACGACTTTCCATCAAAGGAATAGAAGATGGTCAGCTGCCGTACATGTATCATGCGCACCTCGTGGCCGCGATACATGAAACCATCACACCGCATCCCAGAATTTGGGAAAGTGTCAAGCGGGTCGACGGCTTCCTTTATTTTTGTCCGTGCACGTCTGGCGCTGTCCTCGCCAAACTCACTATATACATATTCAATCTCAGCATCCAGTTCTCTCCGAGCGCTTTCAAGCCAACCAATCTCAAAAGCCATAACGCTTGTCTATTTGTGCAAAGACATCCGTGTTTGAAATCAGCTTCTCTTCTCCCGCCTCCGCACGACGGATACGCTCCTGAAGGATCTCGCGCATTTCCGAAACACTGTGGGCATTGGGAGAAACGGACTTATGTTCGTTGGAGGACAAGGTGTCGATAAACTCGTCCATACAGTATTGCACCCATCGCTCAATATTTTCATTGTTTTTAAGGTTGGGGTTAATGCGACGGACTTTTTCGTTATCGATTTTTATATTGACTGTGCACATGACTCATTAATATTTCAATAAAGGTAACGCCAAAACCCAATTATTATTGTATGAGGGGACAAGCCCTAGGTGATTTTACGCAACTTACTGATTTTCAAGACTGGGACAGGTGCCTGTCCCCTGTCCCCTCTCAACAAAGCAGAGATTCAAACTCTGCATATAGTAACGTTTGGTATAGTCATTCTTTGCCTTCAGTAATGCATCAAGTGAAGCAGATAGGTCATATATCACCTCGTTCTCTGCCAACAAGGTATCAAAAACAACCAGCATCAGCTCAAGAACAACATTGCTCTCTTTCTGTTTCTCGATAGCATCAAGAACCGCTTGTCTAGTTTCCAAAATAAGAGGCAATGACATTTCTATGTCCTTTAACCCCTTCTCTGAATTCCCTATCAGGCGTTCTATAGTCTCAGGTGACGCGTCTGCCATAAGCTATTTCTTTATAGAAGGACTCCTTAGTAAAATCCTTCCGTTACGTTCTCTATGGAAATACCATGTTTGATGGAGTTCAACATCTGATGCTGCTCGTGAGATGTTTTATCTCCTTCGCAACCAGGGTGCCAGCATCCGACAATTGGAACGGTTGACCGGACTTAGTCGAGGGCTTATTTCCAGGCTTTAGTTTCTCTTGGCATTTCTTTCGTGGGGACAAATTGTCCCCTGGTAAGTAATCCCCCATTTTTATGCTGCCATTATGCAGCAATAAGGGAATAATTGTGTAAAATACTGATTTTTAGGCTTGGGACAGGTGCCTGTCCCCCGTCCCCTTCCCCTTGTCCCCTTGTAATCCCCCATTTTTATGCTGCCATCATGCAGCAATAAGGGAATAATTGTGTAAAATGCTAATTTTCAAGGTTGGGACAGGTGCCTGTCCCCCGTCCCCCTTCCCCCTGATGGCGTAGCAGACTCGACGTTAGTCAAACCTGAAACTAAATCTCCTCCCCCGCATACTCCATCTTCTTCCCAAGCACCGTACAGAAAATCATCTGTATGTCCTTAATGAACGAGTAATGCCGATAATAGTAGCAGTTCAGCCGCACCTTATCCGGATATATCACCGTGTCGTTGTATTCCACGGCTATTTCCTGCATCGGGCGCGTGTCGCCCGCCGCCTGCTTCTGCGCCACGTACTCCGATATCATCTCATCTTCAAGTCGATACTTCAGCGTTGCCGGCCCCGTGATACCGGGACGCAGCTTCAGCACGTCGCGGTCATCACCCTGCAGCTTGTCCGCATACCCAGGCACGTCGGGCCTTGGCCCCACGAAACTCATGTTGCCCACGAGCACATCCCACAGCCCGGGCAGCTCATCCAGCTTCCAGTGGCGCAGTTTTGCGCCCAGTGGCGTGATGCGGCTGTCCCCCGCCACGCTCACCGTGCTGCCGTTGTGCTTCACCGTCATCGTGCGGAACTTATGGCAACTGAACAGCTTGCCGCCCTTGCCCACACGCTTCTGCACAAAGAACGCAGGGCCGCCCGGCATCTTCACCTTCACCAGCACCGCCACAATCAGCAGCACCGGCCACAGCACCAGCAATCCTATCAGGGCAACCACCCTGTCAAAAATGAATTTCAATATCATATTTCTTGTTTTTGTTTTCTCTATTGTTAAATATCACCACCGCTTCGTAAAGAGCCGCGCTCCTCGCGGCACATTACTTCGCTCCCCACGCAGGCCGTGCAGCCGCAAGCGTCAGCACCGCCTGCCGAACCAGCCCGCAGTTTAACTCTTCCTTGATAATATAGAACTATTCCTAAAACCTTCACTATACATTCGCACCATGAATTGAGATTCTTCATCCAATTCATCGTACATATGTTTCGCTTCTGGATAAGCCTTAAGGAAATCCATGATATAGACACTCATAATTGCAATCATTTGCGTTAGTGCAGTATCATTTAATTCGCTAATCGTTCCTTCTTTGTATGCTTCATGAAACTGTATCAAACCAAGGTATGAAGGATGCGCCATATTGCATGCGTATCTATACACTCCGTGAAGGGTATCTGTATTCAGTAGGCAATAGTCTCGAACTTGATCCCAACCCACATGAGCAATCATCTTCCCTTCCTTAGTAAATACTATCTGATATTCACCTTTTTTGAAAATCGTTTCCTCTAGTTTAGCCTTCTCCCCTTCAGTTAGAGAATGAAAAAATGCTGTATTTTGTATTTCCTTCCTACAACAATCAATATCCAACCTCGTCTCTGCCGTTTGTTCTGGATATCTAGTAAGAGCCTCTTCCGTAAATGCTTTTAGTCGGTTAACCTGAGCTGCCGCGACATACGCATTTTCCATTATTTTTCGCTTCTCTTCGGTATCAGGTATCATAAACAAAAGCTCAAACGCACATAACTGTTCATACGCGGCTCTCACAATGGTAAATAAAACCGTGTGATCTGCCGGACTATTTAATGTAATGTTACCACATCTGTGGCTATACCCGTTGAGCAATGTTCGCATTGACTTCCCTTTGGTGAACATCATTTGTAGTGATGATGTCATCTGTGCCCTAAATTGAGATTTAAACCCCACATTCCCCAATGCTATCATCACCTTGAAATAGAAATCAATCATATAGTCAAGGTAACCAACTCTGTCAGCAAAACAATGAGGTTGCAACATCCTTCGGTATTTGGGATTATCAATAGTTGACTTCATTAGCCACATCTTTATTTTACTCCTTAAACTTCCCCACAAACTCATCCTCAAGCCAATACTCAACAAATTGTTCGTCACACAACCCCTCCTTTTTCAATACTTCAGCTACCTTATAGAGGCAACGATAAGCAACAGACAGAGTTAGGTCACGTTTTTGGTAATCCACATCAACATATCGTTGTAGCAAGAGTTTAAGACGGAAAATAGTATTTTCATCTTTCAACTCATCAATGTGCTTTTCCGCAAGGTACTCAATAAAGGCCAGCATCATTGTCAGTGATTTCTTGCATTGCAGCAAAGCTCTGTCAATAACGGCATCAACATAGACCCTGTATTTATCCAAGCCATAGAAATCAATGCACCTTGCCAGCAACTGAAGTTCCTCATTCACATATGCATCCTTATCGAATATCTTATCAAGCAATTGCGAACTTCCATACGATTTTATCATCACCACTTTGATGCGCTGTAAAACCGTCTCATATTCTTCATGCTTACCATCAGACAGCACATTATGTTCAACAAACTCCATCATATCCGTAAGCAGCCCCATATGCTCCCTGGCAAAGAACCCGTCATCTATTCCTTTCCATCCTTCCAGTAAAGCCAAGTTCTTTCCTAAATTTTCAATGATGATCTTCAACTCCTCATCCGTCCACTTTATATCCCTTGAAATTTTGTTTAGCGAAAGATATTGAGGAACAGTTGCACTTTTTGTATCAATACCACAATGCCAAATATCCTTAGCCAATATGCTTCTCTTGACAATATTCATCGCATCTTCATCACCATAAGTAATAAACGTCAATGAATGGAGAACTTCGAAGGATGTATGTTCTACCTCTTCATGATTTGTTTTTATTCTATCTCTCAGTAGCTCTATGGATTCTTTATCAAGTAGTCCACAATGGCCAAAATGAGCTGCAATCAAGAAACTCTTATTCAAAGGATACTTACCCAAAATATCCTTAATCATATTCAATTGTGCAGTGGTCAGAGTTATACCCTCATCCAGATGCAATTTGTATATAAGATTCGAGAAGTAGTAGGTATTCTTATCAAAATGCTCTAGAAGCAAATCAAGAAATGCCAGCTTCCTGCCAGGATCCTTCAGATAATAGGCAGCATCTTGCATAAAATGATATAATGACGAGAGGGTAGATATCATCGCGACATTTGGAACCAGCACTTTATTGAACAAATCAATCAGTCCATCGTACCATACATCTTCTGATACAGAACAAAGCATTTCTTTGGCGACCCATAAACTAGATTCCCAGTTGATACCCTTTGTCTCATTAGCTACAACTTTCAATAGTTTTGTGAGCATATCGGGGACAATACCTGCAAAAGGCTCAGCAAACGCATAATCTTGACCTATTCTTAACAAGGTATTCTTGTCAGTCAGTTGGAGGCTGTAGTATAATGCGGGATATGGCATATAACCATACACTCTCTTAAACACTTCGTACCAGTCTTGGGGGCTTATCAAGCTATATCCACCCCACTGAAGAGGGAAGCCTGTTAAGATAAGTAGTTCCATAAACCGCAAAGCTTCCTCAACATCAGTTTCTCGCTTAGTCAGTTGGAACGACCATCCCCCTCCACTCCCGTATGGTTTCACTTCTTTTTTCTCATACTTAATATTCTTGAGCATCGCATCTCTGCATTCATAGAATCCAGGAATACTAGCAGTCTTGAATTCGTTGTATGAGTATTTTGGAGGAAGTTGCATTGACAAAACATTGCCAAGTACAGAAGCATAATAACGTCCTTCAATATCTACGGAAGCACTAAGGTATTCATCTATCAACTTACGACTTAGTTCAGGATCAGTATTAGCTAAAGAAGCCGATTTATTTATCGCCCAAATATCCTTTGGTAGCCATTTTATAGCTGAATCATGCTTTTCCTGAGGTTCAAGCATATAGCCGTTCTGCATCGTCTGAAGGTTCAATATCCAATCTGAGTCTGTACCTTCATCGCTTTCAATACTATCCAGTTGAAATGCTTTACCTATTTGCTGTACCTGTCTCCATTCAGGTACATCTTCAATCAATTTATTCTTTTCCTCGGTTCTGAAATTAAAGAACCATAATCCGCAATCCAGACAAGCTAATGAAAATAGCTCTGCATCCTCTTTAGTCCACTCTTTTTTGTCGTATAATGTGGTTAATGCCATGCGCTGGTGACCTGCGCTTGGAGGCATAATGATAGTATTTCTTAAACGGCGAACCTCTTTCACGTCTTCAGCTGTCACATTTTTTGCATCGATGCCAGACCACACTCTTTGATATTGAGACAATGAGTTAACAATGGTATTACCTATAGGGTTAACCACATATGCCGTCCCATCATTTAGATATCTGAACAAAAAGGTGAATATTGCCCCAATATCTTTTGTCTGTGGTGGTGCACCAATTTTAGCCAGCACTCCAACATCTGTAATGTCAATCAAACCGATGTGATGATTCTGATAGAACAACTGCCTTGCAATATCTATATTCTGTTTACCTATGGTTAAAAGATATACTTTTGTTTTATCCTTTTTTATATCTTCAGCATCTCTGTCAAGAACATCTTTCATCCATTCCAGCCAACCGAGGAAATTAGGATCATTTCCAGAAAAACCGATCAAACAAAAAACACCAGTCAGCAATCCCGTCTTCATTTGATAGGAGAAAGCTTGATGTTTCTCCGCATAGGTTGCATAGTCTTCTGCTGAAATAATATAACGACGGCTCTTATCATTATCGAACTCATAGTCTTTACTCAATGAGTTTCCAACCAAATCACCGTGAACCTTTACAATACCTCTATGCTCGCTCAGCTCTGTCAGTTTATAGTCCACCGTTATTTTACGGTAGTCCATACCATGAATGTCATTAGTCAGTTCGAGCAGGTTATCGTAGTTGGTCGTATAAACATGTTTCCATTTGCACAAAAGCAATTCTTTATGTACATCCAGATTGCTAGCTTTGAATGTTAAAGAAGGTCTATTTGTTACCCTGAACACACCATTCGTTTCCTCAACGTATGGAAGGTGGTCTTCAATATATACATCAATAGCCTCTCTGTAGCCCTTATCTTCTATGTATTTGGAAACTAGATTTAAATACCCGACCTCTCTTATTATCCTTGCTATTTCCTTTTCTTCAAAGGCATCCTTTGTATAGTAATAGGGGCCAAATCCAGACCTATATTGTCTGTAGCGCTCTTCTATATTCTGGTCATACAAGTCCAGCACAAGGTCTCTCAACAAGCCATCCCAATCTGGATAGGATGAGATAGCATTTTTTGAGAAGCCTGCGCCAACAAGTACGGAAACAGTTCTTTTATCGTGCTGTTCCTTCAGTTCTTTAAGTAGCTCTACAGATGGTTTCATTATTTCTTTTTAGTTTTTTTACGCCCATTGATTAACTCTTCTATACTCCTCGCACAAAGCTAATAGTTTTTCAAACATCTCACTCCTCTCAGGTTTGAGAGTTCCTGCATTCATCAGTTGCCTATTATGTTTGAGCCAGTTGCAGTACTTACCTCTTTCTTCTGCATCATATTTGGAAGGGTTACGATGGTTGGTCTCAATGAAGGTTTTCACCTCATTGTATTTGGCCAACCAACGTTCATCTTGGGTCATAGATCAAAGATTATAGTAATCCTTTGGTCTTCTTTGAGGCCAAAAGAGGTATGAACAGAACGCCCATACCCCTTTTAAGAATGCTTTCATTATTCGATTGCGCTCTTGATTGTTTCCACGATGTACTTCACGTCCTCATCTGAGACGTATGGACCGGCAGGCAAGCACATACCGACTTTAAATACAGCCTCTGAAACGCCATTCACGTATGCAGGAGCATCCTTGTATACCGGCTGCTTGTGCATGGGCTTCCAAACTGGTCTTGCTTCAATGCCAGCGGCATCCATATATACACGGAGAGCCTCTACATTATCATTAGGCTGGCAATCCGTAGTCGCACTATCTGCCACATGAATTACACCAGCAGCTCCACCTACAGCTCCTTGGATTATGGTCTTGTAAGCATTCTCCTGGCCTTTTACCTTAACTTCAGGGTCAATAGTGATAGTGACAAGCCAGTAGTTACTGTCGTATTCACCGGTAGCAGGTTGAGCGTGAACGTGAACACCAGAAACATCCTTCAATAGCTCTTCATACAGTGCCTGAACGTGTTTATGATGGGCTATATGCTCGTTAGCCACAGTCATCTGACCACGGCCAATACCTGCACAAATATTACTCATGCGGTAGTTGTAACCAATCTTCTCGTGTTGATAGTATGGGTAACTCTCTCTATACTGGGTAGCATACATCATAATCTCACGCCATTCCTCCTCGTTGTTGGTGATGAGAGCACCACCTCCAGAAGTGGTAATCATCTTGTTACCGTTAAAGCTCAACACACCATACTTGCCAAATGTACCTAATACTTGACCTTTCCAGCGTGAACCAAAGCCTTCAGCGGCATCCTCAATCACCGGGATGTCGTAGCGGTTAGCAATCTCCATAATATGGTCAACATTGTATGGCATACCATACAATGCAACTGGGACAATCGCTTTCGGTTTCTTTCCAGTCTTGGCAATTCTGTCCTTAATGGCCACCTCCAGTAAATCTGGATCCATATTCCAAGTGTCTTTCTCGCTATCGATAAAGATTGGTGTTGCCCCGAGGTATGTGATAGGATGTGAGGATGCACAGAAAGTAAAGCTCTGCACACAAACCTCATCGCCCGGTTTCACGCCACAGGCAATCAAAGCCAGATGCACAGCTGCGGTACCAGCCGACAATGCCACCACACGCTTATTCTGCCCAACGAACTCCTCAAGATCCTTTTCAAAACCGTTTACATTAGGACCAAGAGGCACTACCCAGTTGGTATCAAATGCTTCTTGGATATACTTCTGTTCAAGTCCAGCTTCGCTCATATGAGCCAGACATAAATAAATTCTTTTGCTTGGCATATATCAAATATTGTTATTCTTTGTTATTGTTTATTATGTTTGAATGACGAATAGCAACCTTATTGTAGTCGTCCTGATTATTGAATTGTATCTTTAATTGTGAGTTCAATGGAGCTTTAAGTTTGTTCACATTGATAATAAGAGATCTTTCTGTATTAATGTCGTTGTTCACGAAATCAAATATTATGGGCTGTTGATTTTCATCAGATTTGATTTCCAGTCCATTGATACTAATTTTATCAATATAATGGATCTTGTCATCGAAATGGGGTTCTTTGCTGCATCGAAATAGGTATAATTGATTCGTTTTATCCTCAACATATACTGTCATGCAATTAATGGATAAATTTGGCCAACACTTTTTTTGTAATTCTTCCCTTGAATTAATATCCTGGCTTAAATAACCAGCAGAAATCATATAATTACGGCTCGAATTCATATAAAACTCACAATTATTGAAAACAACATCATGAGGGACGTATGTATTATAGGAGGATTCGTACAACACGGGAATAAAACTTTTGAAAACACAGTTATCAAATCTAATCATTACGAATGTT
>Ga0265300_10001260_pt1 | contig 24291 bp, 32 predicted proteins | sample AusTroGonzalo_MG_FD_193482 | JGI IMG/M metagenome (GOLD analysis project Ga0265300, IMG submission 193482) | Bovine rumen microbial communities from tropical cattle in Woodstock, Queensland, Australia - Gonzalo_03 | ecosystem: Host-associated > Mammals > Digestive system > Stomach > Rumen ...
TATTTAACACAATCTTAACACGGCGGGCCGGCCTATTATTTAATATGAAATTAACACGAACGTGATTGTAGAATTAACATTGGTGTGGTATAATGGGCCGGGAGGGTGCCTTATTAAAGGGCCGGCCCGTTTATAGGGCAAAGGTATACTCCTGGGCCAGGAGTAGCACCAGGAGTATAGGAATGAAATTGCGGGATTAGACCCAAGGGTCTTCCCGCATCATAGCGTCAAACTCCTGAAATGAAATGTCCTCATCCTCATCCAGAGAATCGACATAGCCCCAATACATATAGATCTGCTCCTGATCGGTAAGTTCGTTCCAGTTCGTCATTTTGGGTTCCTCCATTTCGTTTCGTTGTGAGTATAGTATACCAGAATCAGAATGAAATGTCAAGTGATTTTAAGATAGTTAACATAGATTTAACACACGGGCCGCCTGAAAATTAACATTGAAATAACAAAACCGCGGGAGTTGATCAGTCTCCCGCGGTGGGCGTAATCATCATTGACTTGCCCGAGGTCAATGGGGAACGGTTTTCGCGTAAGGGTGGGGTCAGTTCTCCACCGCCAAGTGGTCTGTTGCCCCTTACTCTAACCCAATGGAATCACTCCCTCTTTCCTTTCGACATATATATAATAACATAATTTCTGCTGGAAGTCAAGTTAATAGTTTGTTAAGTCGCGGGCCGGCCCGAGGTTGGGATTACTCCCAACCCTCGATGTATCCAGTATAACGAATCGTGATAATGTCATCATCATAGATGTTAGGGGTGTCGTTGTCGTTCATAATGGCGGCAACCACATCGCCCACTTTGAAGTCATCAACGTCAAGATAACCCCACTCATCGCCGTTGAAATCGGCGAGAATCAGAAGCCCTTTCTCGCGGTTGATGCCGTCAACGATGAAGGTCTGGGGATAGATTGCGGCGTGAGCAGGCAGAACGAGCAGAACAAACAGGGTAATGATGGCGACAAACTTCTTCATATGATTCTCCTTCTGGTTTTAAAGTGTTTCCCTCACTTGTTGTATATAGTATAGCATATTGGGGGTGGGGTGTCAAGTTAAGTTGCTGTTATATGGTCTCTTTGATAACCATAATAATCAAGACGATAACAGAAGCAAGAGCGTATCCGAGAAAAATGTTGTTAATCAAACGCTCAACTTTCGCGCTGATTTGCCAAGCAAAGAACATATTAAAGGTGGCGAGCGTGATGAAGATACCGAACCAAATCATCAACATAATGTTTCCCTCACTTTCTGTATATATTATACATCATACTAATTAAGATGTCAAGTTAATTCTATGTTAAGTCGCGGGCCGGCCAGAAAGTTAACGCAGACTTAACGTCTGCGTTGTGCTTTCCGCTGATTCTGGTTGAATCGCTGGTATGCGCTGACCTTGCGGTATTCGTTGTATTCCTGTTCGGTGATTTCCTTGCCGTAGATTGCCATTCGCGTATGCTTGACGCTCGGCATCCTGCGCGCCCTGTCGCACGCTTCGAGAAGGTTGTTCGCCGCGATTGCGAACTTGATTTCAGTGCTGTGGCCTACGCCGCAATGACCCCGATGGCACATTACCATATAGAACTTCATTTTAATTACTCCCTTCGCTCTTTCTGTATTTATTATAACAGATTAGTTGGTGGTTGTCAAGTTAAGATTTGATGAACCAGTGGTAGGGGCTAGACATAGACAGATCAACGAACGCTTTGCGCGCTTTGGTGAGGTCGTAAAAGACCAAACAAGATTCGGTGGTGTCGTTCGCAATGATGTATTTCTTCATTTTGTTTCCCTCACTTTCTGATATTATTATACATCGTGGACGCGCAGAAGTCAAGTTAAGATTCTGTTAACTGGCGGGCCGGCCAGCAAAAGTTAAGGACGAGTTAAATCTCGTCCTCTTCCTCTTCCAGTTCGGCGTTCACCTTGTCGATGAACGCCTGAACCTCGGCGGGCGTGGCGCCCTGCTCGATCATACGGAAAACCGCGATGGTGTTCTCGTCCTCAAAGCCCCAGTAGCGCACGGTGTAGTTCTTCATATTTTCCATTTCGTTCCCCTCACTTTCTGTATATATTATAACACCGGTTTGTTGATTTGTCAATAGGTTTCTGTGTAAAGTTTGTGTTAAGTGGCGGGCCGGCCCGAAATTAGACCTGCTCGGGGTCAAGCCCGAGCAGGCGCTGGATGCGCACGGACAGATCGCCGAGGCGCACCTGCTGGTTCTGAACCAGCATCGCGAAGTGGTCGATCTGCGCCTCCAAAGTGGGATTGTAGGTGGTGCCGATGTAGGCGTATTTGGTGCCGCGGAACTTCTTCATATTGTCTCCCTCTCTTTCTGTATCCATTATAGCAGATTGTAGCTTGCTTGTCAAGTTAAGAGTTTGTTAAGCCGAGGATCGGGCCCGGCGGCCGCCAGGCTGGACGCCTAGGCGTTGGCGTCCAACCACGCCAGCATCTTGGCGCTGGTCTTGGCGAACCGGATCGGTCCGTAGCTGGTGGGCTTGGCGAACCGCTCCATAAACCGGCGGAAGGTCTTGGCGCTCATTTTGTAGATGGTGACCATCTCATCGTTGAGCTCGACCCACCAGAACGCGGAGCTTGCTACGCGGGAGAAGTAGTCATCCAGCATCTCGGCGTAGCAGGTGCCGGCGAGCGGCTTACAGGTCAGGGTAGCCTTGGAGCTCTTGACGCTCGCGTTCAGCTCCGGAATGTCGGAGCCGGCGTCAAAGCTGGTGTTGCCATCTTTGTGCGGATCCAGCCCACAGAGCGCCTTGGCAACAGCCTCTTTCAGCTCGCCAGCGTTCATCCACTTGGAGCCGTCAATGGTATACGGCGTGCGCTTGTGCGCAGGGTCGTAGGTATAGGGGACAGGGTTGCGGCGGATTTCCTTCACGTTCAGCACCTCGCTTTCGATGGTATAAGTATACCAAACGAATGTTAACTGGTAAGCATTTTTTGGTTAAATCCATATGTAGTTTTTATGACGATCGGGCCTGGAATTGTCATAGAATTGTAATCCAGGATTAATACTGTCTTAACATTGGTGTGGTATAATATCGGGGGACCCTCTGGTTAGTTATAACTAACCAGAGTTAGTTAGTCATAACTAACTCCGCCGGCCCGTCGGCCCGGTCTGTACTTTACCATACTACTATGATAAAAGTCAAAAGTCAAAGATAGTCAAACCCGGCCCGGGCCGGCCCGATTAGAAATAGTTAGTTAGTCGAAACTAACTCTGGCCGGCCGGCTGGCTGAAAAATGGGCCAGAGTTAGTCATAACTAACTCGTGGCTCCCCCGATATTATAACATATGAATGTTAAGTGAGTATGATGATGAGGTTAATTGTTTGTTAATTCGAGGCCGGCCCGCGTGTGTTAATTCCAGGTTAAATCACACAAAAGGAGTTGACAAACCGGATGCGCTATGGTATAATGAGAGCAACGAAAGGGACAAGAAAGGAAGTAAAGGCGATGAAGTTCTACGCGGTAGTGTTCGGCAACTGGCACGGCATCAGCAACGAGGATGTTTACGATGTGTTCTACAACGAAGAGGACGCGGAGCGCGATTGCGACAGGCGCAACGACGACTGCGATCCCGATGAGTGGTTTGAGGTTCGGGAGTGGGACGAGGAACAAGTAAAGAAGTTCTGGGGAGACTACCCGATCTCCTAATCTTAACAAAAGGGAGGGCTTGACAAAAGCTCTCCCTTTGTTAACGTTATGTTAACTCGCGGGCCGGCCCGCGCGAATGTTAATTCCTGGTTAAACGATGCGGAAAAGTCTTGACATAGGGTGGGAAGGGTGGTATAATATTCTCGAAGGTTGAGGGAAGGCAACCCGAGGGGAGCCCCGCGTGAGGCGCGTAAGCCCTTTCCGACAGAGACAACCTCGCCGCACGGCTATCTCCCATTGTGCGGGATATAAATGTGAGCCAACAGTCCGCAAGGTTCTGAAAGCGGAAGGGTGATGGGAGAGGAACCAAACCTGAAAGGAGATAAGGTTATGAAGCAGTTCACCATCGTTTATGTCTCTCAGGCGTTTTTCGGACAGGGGTTCCGCACCCACACCGAGAAGGTGATGGGCGCGATCGCCGCCCATCGGATGCTCAAACGCATCCGCGGCGGGAAGAATCCCGCCCTCGCGGTCTGGGTCACCTGCGCGTGACCCAGAGGCGAAAGTTAACAAAAAGTTAACTTTCGCGGGCCGGCCGGCGGGTGTTAAGAGTTTGTTAAGTCACGCAAAAAGGGCTTGACATCCGCTGGGAAGGGTGGTATAATAGACGTGTCGAAAGGGGAGATGCGGTTGTCCTAGGGGTAGGGCTGATGACGCGGGGTAGAAGTAGCCACCCACCGCCGCGGGAAGCCCAGACAGGTGGTGTCCCCACGCGGGCGATGGCGACGCGTGGCTTGGCGACGGAGTGGGGTCGCAACTTAACCGAGAGTTAACACTCTCGGTTCGGGCCGGCCCGTTTTGGCAATGGGTGATCTGCGCCTGGTGATCCTGGTGTCAAACGCCAATCGAGTCTGGCCGGCGGGAGCAGGCCGGATGTTAAGATTTTGTTAAACTGACCGGAAAGGGCTTGACTTTGCTGGGAGAGGGTGGTATAATAATACTGTCGAAAGGGCAAGGGACCGCCCCTCTGGGGCAGAGAGGAGTGCTTATGAATATCAAGTACGTCGTCCGCACCACCACCTACTGCGTGGATGGTTCTCACGTGACCCGCTGGGTCAACTTCGGCACCGACCTGCTGGGCGCGCGGTGCTACGAAGCCCGCGAGCGGGGCCGCCGGCTCCTGCTCTGCGATGTCCGCAGGGACGTCCGCCTCCTGATGATGGAGGCGTGAGCCGAAACCCGCGAAAGCGGGTTTTTTAATTTTGTGTTAAGGCGCGGGCCGGCCGATCTCTGGCGTGCCGGCCCGGCCGAATGTTAAGATTCTGTTAAATCACGAAAAAGGGGTTGCTTTTTGCCGGAGAGTGTGGTATAATGGTTTCAGAAAGTGAGGGAAATGATATGAAGAAGTACTGGGTTCGCGCGGATGGCCGCACTAACGTCACTTACGCCAACAATATGGGCGCGTGGATGGTCGCCCACGGCTGGCGCGAGGTGAGCAAGGCAGAATACCAGAAGGCGATGGACGATATCCTCGCCCGCTGGGTGAAGGTGGACTGAAAAGCCCACCTTGTCAACTGGCCCGAAAGATCGGGCCAGTTTTGACGGGCCGGCCCGCGGATGTTAACTGTGTGTTAAATCGTATAAAATCTATTGACATCCGGTTTATGGTGTGATATAATGTATATAGAAAGTGAGGGGAAACACTATGAAGAACATCTACATCAACGGCACCCTGATCGCCACCATCCGCACCGAGAACCCGCACGGCTCTCTGCGCGACAAGTTGGACGCCGCCCAGATGAGCGGCAAGACGGTGGAAATCGTCGAGGGCTAGTCCCTCGGCGGGCCCGCCGGCCCGATGCTCGGGTTTTGGGATACTTATGGCCGGTTTTCTACCGGCCAGAGTCGGGCCGGCCCGAGAACGAGACTGGCCGAGGGATCGGGTCAGAGGCCTGGGCCCGCGTATTAAGATTCGGTTAAATCGCGCGAAGGGGATTGACTTTTGTCCGGTCGTGTGGTATAATGTATTTAGAAAGAAACGAAAGGGGAATGACAATGGATATGATGTGGCTGACGGTGGACGAGATCCAGTTGGAGATGACTGATGCGGAGTGGTTCGATCTGCTGACCGACTGCTATGTGGACGAGGTAGCCGAGGACCTCGACTACACGGACTGATGGCGCCGCCCGAAGTCGGGCCGGCCCGGGGTTAACATAAACTTTACAAAGAAAATGGCGCAAAACCTCTTGACAACCAGACGTCGGTATGCTATAATATACTCACAAAGAAACGAGAGAGGTGCTAAACAATGAAGTACATCATCAACGGCAACGAGTTCACCTGCTACGGCAACCATCCCCACGGCGCGCTGCGCGAGATGCTGATCGACGCCCAACTGAACGGCTGGACGGTGGAAAAGAAAGAGGGCTAAGCCCTCTTTTTTGTGCTCGGGCCAGAACGGGCCGGCCAGATACTTCACCCTGGTAAAGCGTGAAAGCGCACAGGCCGGCCGGCGGATTGTTAAATCCTGGTTAAGTCGCAAAAAGGGGTTGACAAGCCTGATCCGGTGTGGTATAATGTATTCACAAGAGAGGCAAGGACGGGCTGAGCGAGGAACGCGGGCACGGAAGCCGCGGAGTTAATGAACTCTTAACTTGACAGTTCGCTGAATCTCTGGTATAATAAAAACATCAAAGAGAGAGAGGTAAAAAACCATGATGAACATCCGCGAATACTTTGACAACCTGTACAAGCTGGCGGGACTGGACGATGACGAGTTTGACGAGGTGGTTGAGCAGGAGAACACCGTCTACGAGATGGACGAGGACGAGTTTGAGTCCTTCTGCTCCGAGCACGACATCGACCTGACGGTGCGCGACGAGCACACGGGCGAACTGGTGGTTACCCTGTGGTCGTGGGACATGTGCGGCGACTAAGCCGCACTTTTTTTGCCTGTGAGTTAGTCGCATCTAACTCGGCGGGCCGGCCGAGGCTTAACATACATTTTACAAAGAAAAATCATAAAAAGGTCTTGACAATCATTCTGGTCTATGCTATAATAGTATCATCAAAGAGAGGAAAGAGGTAATCACAATGATGTACATCTACGTTGAGTTCACGAACGGCTACGTCTTCAAGACCCCGTTTTTCTTCGAGGTGCGCGACTACTGGATGTCGCTGGTGGGCGGCGGCAAGGTGGTGCGGGTCTGGGTTGACTAAGCCCAGACCCACCCCTGATCGGGCCGGCCGGCGGTTAACACAAAGTTTACAAAGAAAATGGAAGAAAAGGGGTTGACAAACCTTCTGCTGTGTGGTATACTTATTACAACAAGTGAGGGGCACACTTCAAAGGGCCGCCGCAAGGCGCGCGAGGGATCCCACCCTAAAAAACCCCGCGTCACCCGCGAAAGAGCGTGATGGGAACCATCCTGATGGGTGGGTGAGGTTGACAGCAACGACCACAACCAATATGAGCAAAGTGGGCGCGGGAGAGCAAACTCCCATAGAACAAAAAGCCGTGATAGCGAGAGAGACACGAAATAACCTATCAGGATAGCAACCTGCGGCCGCCTGAGTGCGGAAGCGAACCGCTATTTTTTTTTGAAATGGTACTTTCGTTTGGTAAAGTATGAAAGCGGCGGGCCGGCCGGCGGTTAACCAGGATTTAACAAAGCAGAGGGCGAAAAACCTCTTGACATCGCTGCCCGGGCGTGGTATAATAAGTCCAACGACAGCAAGGGAGGACATCATAATGACGATGAAGGAGATCGAAATGGCGACCATCGCGATGAAGATGCGGATGGAGGGCAAGTCCGACTTGGAGGTGCTGATGTTCCTCCACAACGAGGACGAGGACGAGTAGTCCTCTTCTTTTTGCGCATGAGTTAGTTATGACTAACCGATCGCCGGGCCGGCCCGAGGTTAACATACATTTTACATACGAGATCGTGAAAAAGGGATTGACAACCGGACATTTGAGTGGTATAATGGTCTTGTAAGAAAGGGAGGGGAAAAGCAATGTTGGAAATGATGGTTTACGCGGGCGTGGTGCTGGTGGTCTGGAAGATGGGTATGATGGTCTACTTCCACAACGCCAAGTGAGCGCGAAAGCGCTCTTTTTCTTTTCTCTGCGGTTAGTTATGACTAACTGACGGGCCGGCCGAGGAAATCACTTTACCACTTTATCATAGTAAAGTGGTTGCCCGGCCCGAAATGAAATGGCGGGCCAGAATTAGCGGGCCGGCCGGAATCAACAGGCCTGAAATGAAATTACGGGCCAGAATGAAATGACCCGGCCGCGTTTTAATATGGGGAAATAAAAATCAAATTGTAAGGTTTAATTTTAGGGTAAAATGAAATCAAATTGCGGGAATACCTCATCTTTAAGGAAAAATAAAATTACAAGGCCGGTCGAAATAAAATTGTGGCCGGTTATTTACTGGCCGGCCGAGGAGTATGGCCGGTTGAAAAACCAGGCCCGAGGCAACTGGCCGGTATGTGGTTTCAGGCCGGTCAAGATAGGAACGGGCCTGTTTTAGTTTAAGAAAAGCAAAAACAAATCAGGCCGATTTGATTTCAAGCCCGTTGAAATTAGTTCAGGCCTGTTGGCTTTCAGGCCGATGAAAATTAAATTAAGAAAAGGGAATGGCTGGCCGATCAAAATTAAATGTCGTTCTGGGCCGGTCAAAATCAAATCATTCTGGCCGAGTTATGGGCCGGTTAAAATCAAATTAGAATGGTCGAGTTTAAGGGCCGGTGATTTCAAATCTGGCCGATCGCTATATGGGATTGTTGATTTCAAATTAGACCGGTTTTATTTCAGGCCTGTCAAAATCAAACCGGGCCTGTTCTCTTTCGGGCCGGCCAGAATCAAATCAGGCCTGTTGTGTTTCGGGCCGATGAAAATCAAATTGGGTTTAAGGACCAACCGGCCTATCAAAATCAAACATAGTTTCAGGCCGATTAAAATTAAATAGTTCTGGCCGCGTTTCGGGCCGTTTAAAACTAAATTATGCTGGCCGAGTTTCAGGCCGATGAAAGTTAAATTGTGCTGGCCGACTTTCGGGCCAGTAAAAACCAAATCGCTCTGGCCGAGTTTCAGGCCTGTCAATTTTAAATCTGGCCGAGGGACTTATAGGCCGGCCAGTTTTAAATCTGGCCAGAATAGTTTCGGGCCGGTCAATTTCAAATCGGGCTAGTTTTGTTTCAGGCCGAGAGAAATGAAAACATAGGCCTGTTTCGGGCCGTGAACCAAAACCAAATCTGACCGGCCGTGATTAAGGATCAATTTTAAATGGTGGTGATATGGGCCGGTGAAAATCAAATCGGACTGAGGGATTTGCTGGCCGGCCGGTTTCAAATCTGGCCGGTATCGGGAGTCGGGCCGGTTTTAGTTTCGGCCAGAAAAAACAACCGGCCGTTTTTAAATTACGGCCGGTTTTGAAACACAGGCCTGTCACGGTCGGCCAGATTAGTATCGGGCCGGTTATGGCCGGTTATGGGATATTGCTGGCCGGCCGATCGGAATTGAAATTAATGCGTCGGATTTTAGGATTGATCGGCCAGGAAACCGGCCGTGAAAATCTGGCCGGCCAGAATAGAATCGGGCCGAGGGACTGGCCCGAAAGTGCGCTTTGCGGAAAAGCGGCCAGAATCAAATGTCGATCCATTGGAAGAAAAACCATTTTCAAACTGGCCGGCCGGCGCTGGCCAGGGCGCACGACATTTTACATTCTCTTTACACAAAAAGGGGTTGACAAGTGCCCGGCAAGGTGCTATAATAGTATCAACGAAAGGGAAAAACAAGGAGGACATCACAATGAAGAGCATCGACATCATCCGCATCATCGTCGCCAATATGACCGAGGAGCGCTTCAACACCATCAACAAGGCTGAGGACGACTACTGGGACTTGGACCCTAAGACCTCCCGCAACGGCTACAAGCGCTTGGTCTACAACCTGCGCAAGGAGGGCCTCACGGTGGATGAGTGGTTCGCGTGGTGCGATGACTAAGAGAAGGGCGAAAGCCCTTCTTTTTGTGCCCGTTTTGGCGGGCCGGCCGGAATGTAAAAAGTCGGTAAACCCATTGACATTGATCCGGTCATCTGCTATAATAGTCTTACCAACAAGGAAGGAAGTGCCTACTATGATGAACCTGCTGAACGCCTACGAAGCCACCACTGCTGCCACTGCCTACATCCTTGGCTTCCTGCTGAATGGCAACGTCTACGCCATCACTGTCAAGTCCCTGCCTACGTGGTTGATCGGTCTGGATCGTGAGAGCAAGACTCACGGCGGCTTCAACAAGTTGCGCATCCGTATGAACAACATCGCTCGCGCTCGCCTGATGAACCTCGGTGCTTCCTACATCGGCACTGCCGAGGAAGTTCTGACGATGAAGAATAAGGGTGATGCGTTTGAGAAGTGGATCGCCGAGAGCCTCGGGCAGAAATGGCAGAAGACCTCGACGCCCTACTTCCTCGCCGCTGATGTAAACGCCAACGGTGAACGCTATCAGGTCAAGTTCGAATCCGCGAGTCTCGCGAATGAGAAGACCATCGCTATGGCGATGCGAGCGGCTCACCTGTGAGCCACTGGCCCGAGAAGGCCAGATGGCAAGGCTCTCGTGCTGGCCCGTCAGCCCCTCAGCGAGCAGGCCCGAGCTGGCCGGCCTGACTGTGGAGCTGGTCGAGTCGAGCTGGCCGGCCCGAATGGAGCTTTCCTACGCTAACGCTTTACTATCGTAAAGCGTGGCTTTCCTAGGGACGGCGGCAGCCTGCCGCATCGGCAGCGGCTCCCAATGCTCCGCGCCGCAGATGTCGAGGGCAGGAACCTGCTTGCCAGTGGAGACGGAGACGATGATATACTTCATGAGATGACCCCTTGCTCTTGATGTACCTATTATACACCTTGCGCGCCGGCTTGTCAAGCGTTTTACGCAAACTTAACATTCGCGGGCCGGCCCATCCATCGAGCTGGCCCGTCCCGGCCCGACCCTGGCCCGATTGGAGCCGGCTAGACGGAGCTGGCCGGCCGAGCTTTCCTACTTTACTATGGTAAAGCGGTAGCGCTTTACCAGGCGAAAGCAGCGGGCCGCCAGACTTCTGGCGTCCTGGCACAGGCCGACTCTGAGCAGGCCCGGCTGGGCAGGCCCGGCAGATCGGGCCGGCGGCAGATCGGCAGAAAACCGTGGGCTTCGATTAGAAGCCCACGATGTCCAAATCCGCGCGGTCGCCGTCGTAGTAGGTGTAGCAGTTGGGGAACATCGCCATCGCCTTGTAATAGGCTTCGGTCGCGTTCGGCGCTTCGATGGTCGCCATGGTGTGGTCGTCCTTGCCGCACATCATGTGGGCGGCGTTCTGCGCGTAGGTGTAGACGCGGAAAGTGTAGAAATTCATCATGGTATTATCTCCCTTCTTTTTGTTCACCGGAAGCGCTCAACCGTTGAGCGCTTCCAGACCGTTCCGGATTGTTGTCTCTGTCGCAAGGCTTGCGGCTTCGAACTTGACCGATACTTGTTCGGTTCCGGCGTCAATGTCCGCCTGCTTCCAGTAGGCGACCGACTCTTTTTTGTGGTCGGCTTTGCCATACCATTTACGCGCTATGTAGGCTTCGAACGCATCGCCGCGGTTTTTCGCATCGCCGAAAACTTCGGCGGACGTCCCCACATACACCGCGCCCATGGTCAAGAGCTTCGTGCGGCGCGTGTCGGACATGGTGCCGACTTTAAGCTTCTTGACCTTGCCGCGGTCGGACGATTCGCACGACATGACAATCATGTCATTCGGAAGCTCCGGAAGCTTTACCGCGTACACATCGCGGCGGTCGTTCATGTAGAAGCCAAAAACGGTGACATTAGCCGCGTTCGTGTCATTGTATGCCTTAAGAAGCATTTCACGCAAGGGATTCATTCTAGCACTTCCTTCCATTTAATCGGTTTTGCGCCATGGGGCTTTACAGCCCCATGAAACGCATGTAACGCAGATATTCGGCGTTCCAGTAGTCGGCGCCGCGCCCGTCCATCATGGCGTCATAGTCTGCCATGGCGTAGGCATCCAGCGTGTCCATGGGAATGTTGAAATATCCGGCGGACGCAAGCCCCAAGATAAGCATCGCGACCGTGTGGCGTTCCTTCGCATTGAGTTTCATACTGTCAACTCCCTTCAAAGTCGTTATTTTCTTGACCCATGAACAGAATACCACACTTTGCCCCAAATTGCAAGCTCTTAAAGCAACGTTTAACAAGATCTTAACAAAGGGGGCAGATCGACAAATGTAAAGAACCAGTAAAGAAACTGTTAACTCAGTTAACCGGGGTGTAATAAAACGTTAATACCCCCGTAATTTTTTCTTAACCTGATCTTAACAAAAAACAAATCTGAAATCAATACACCCCTAACTTAAAATTAACATACCCGTAACATAAAATTTACCTGGCTATAACATAGAATTTACCTGGCTATAACATAAAATTAAACTCAAATTAATAAAGTTTGTGTTAAGAGTCTGTTAAGATTGTGTAAATCCGGCCAATGGGGGCTTATATTAAGGATTTGTTAAGGACTTGTTATGGTTATGTTAAGGCGCTCCCCAAATCCCACCAACTTTTTTAAAAATGAACTTTTTTAAAAATAAAAAATAACACCCAAACACTTGACAATCCGCCCCAAATATGATATAATACACAATGAAGGAAGTTGTATCTCCACAACGGAGATGCTAAAAATGAAGAAAAAATACTCACTCGACTATTCTATCGAGCGTGACATTGACCGTCTCCACGCAGTAGAAACTATCCTCGACACGCTCGAAACCAACCCTACCAACTCTGAACTAGAACAAATGGCCTCCTACATCCTCTACGGCAAAGACGAATCGGGCAAAAACGCCATACAACGTGGCGAAACAACCGACTCCGACAAACGCTACAAATCGTTTCAGAAAGCCGCAGACAAAGTCCATTCCCTAGACGAAATACTTGACAACCCCCTCAGCGACCAACAATCGCTCCAAACCCTAGAAACTCGTTACATTTATACAAAGAAAAAGCCAACCATCCGCCGGCCCAAATATAACAAAGAAACCGGTGAAGTAATCGACCCCGGTGATAGCGACGTCCCCGGCATGACCCAACTATGGGAAACCATTGACCGCCTTGACCGCATCAAAGCCATAAACGAAGGCACACTCCCGCCAGATGACGACACCCAAATATTCACCGACTCCTACCGCTTCTATCAATTTAAACACGCCCTCATCGACATAAAACGCCATCAATACTACCTAAAAGACGCTTACAAGCCCACACTCCACTTTCTCTCTATCACCCCACCAAAAGCCCAAACTTACAACTGGGACAGCGACTCCTACTACTGGATGGCGCGCGAAGATTGGCAAACCCGAGTAGACAATGCCCTCCTCCACACCATCTCGCGCAACATAGACGACTATGAGACACGAATAAACCCTACCACCGGAAAGGAGGAAGTAAAATGGGTAGTGCGCCGGCATACCTTCGATTGGGAAAACCCCGCGCACATCAAGGCCCTAATCAACCATTATAGCGCCATCTATATGGAGTTGGGCGAAAAACTCGATAGTTGGGGTCGCACCCTCATTTATGATTTTGACCGCTATTTTGACATGGCTGGGTTTTCGCCTGTGCGCGAATACATTCTGACGCGCAAAATAGACAAAACCCCCTATCCCCTAATTGTAGAAGAACTACAAGCCAAGTTCGGCCTCAAATATAATGAAAACCATCTCTGTACCATTCTTGCAAAAGAAATCCCCGAAAAAATGGCGGCTGCCGCAACCAAACATCGTATGCTTCTCACCACCCCACAAGAGGACCGCAAATGCTGCTTCACCTGCAAACAATGGCTTCCTCGCAACAATTACTTCTTCGCCACTAACAACAGCCGCAAAGACAAGTTCTCCTCCAATTGCAAAGAATGCGAGAGGAAAAAACGCATAACAAAAGGAGGTCAGTCTGCCTATGACAAGCGCAATAAAGACTCGGCATTGCCTAAAATGTAAGCAAGAAAAACCCGAATACGAGTTCGCGCACACCGAATCTCCTTTCTTCCCTGGCCACCACTCCCTCATTTGCACTTCCTGCCTAGAAAAAATGGTGCGGCAAGACAATCTAAATGAGGTTGATAAACTATGCCAATACCTAGACCTACCATTTGACCTAGATAAATGGACTACCCTCTACAAAATACACGGCGACCGCACCCTTTCAGCCTACTTTAACACCCTTCTTGATGAACACTATCGTTCCATATCTTGGTCTGATGAAAATGAAAGATGGCGTATTGCGCGCGAAGAACAAACCATTGATGACGAAATCAAAGTTCTCAACGAAGGCAAATTGCGCAAACTAAAAAAATCGTGGTCTCCCGCCTATTCCTCCGAAGAACTTCTTTTCCTCGAAGATTTCTACAACCAAATAAAAGCAACCCAAAACGTTTCTACTCCTATCTTAGAGCACTACGCCCGCGACCTTTGCGAAATTGAATTGCGCATTAAAAAAGGTTTGCGCGAAGGCCTAGATATTAAGAAGGATATGGACGCCCGCGACAATATTATTAAAATCGCAAAGTTTGAAGCCTCCAATGCTAAAAATGCCGCAGACTTTGAATCGGTAGGTGAATTAATGGTTTACTACGGCAAAAAGGGGTGGCATCCAAAATGGCACACCGAACCCAAAGATAGCGTAGACTTCATGATGGAAAACGTCCAAAATTACCTCAAACGTTTAGTTACCAATGAAGGTAATTTCGCAGAACAAGTAGAAGAAAAGCGTGAACGCTACAATCTCACCGAACGTTTAGAAAACATAGAAAACGAGGCGGTAGATTTTGATGAAACCGCTGACGTGGAGTTTGAGGGTGATGATGAACTCACCCGTGAATTAAGTGGCTGATGTAGTCTATCGTGATGGTATACCAATAGAAAAAGGAGTAGTCCTTACTAAACAATTTTTAGATGATAATCAAGCACTTTTTACGAGTTATTTGAACCTGTGGATTTTATATCCTGATTTGTTTTTGGATTTGATACAAGATTCAGAAGATGCGAAACATTGGCATTTACAACCTTTTCAAAGAATTGCTTTGCGCGCGTCCATGCGCTATCGCTATCATTTCTTAACTGCTACACGCGGCACTTCCAAATCATTTACTGCCTATCTTGCGGCATTGGTCAAAGCCATTCTACTTCCTAATTCTAACATCTTTATTGCTTCGGATGTAAAAGGCACCGTTATTAAAACAGCAGAAACAAAGTTTGAAGAGTTCTTCCGCCATTGGCCTCTTTTGCGCAAAGAGTTAGCCACGCGTGAAGAAGATGGTAAAACAGGGCAAAAGAAGAGCGGTAACTACTATGAACTACACTTTAAAAATAATAGTAGTATAACAGTTGTTTCAAAAGACACTAGCCGCGGATTGCGCGCGACTTGCGGCATTCTTGAAGAGGCTGCAACCATATCGGAGGATGATTACAACGAAGTGCTTTTGCCGCAACTTAACGTTCCTAGGCGTGAAGTAGACGGCACACTTAATCCCGAAGAACCCGTTTCAACCCAAACCTTCATCACAACGGCTCGCGAAAAAACCGTATTCATGTATGGTAAATTAATTGAGTGCGCCGTTAACGCTGTTTTAAACCCCGATAGTTATTTTGTCTGGGGCCTTAGTTATGAAATCCCTCTACACTATGGAATTGTAAATAAACAAATGTTAATGGATCAGCGCGATTCTACAACAATGAATGAGGAATCATTTTCGCGCGAATCCCTATCTATTTGGACTGGTAATAACAAAGAAGCGTGGTTTGATTCTAAGCGTTTGGCAAAGCGCCGCACACTATTAAAATGTGAGCGTCAAGCCCCCGATTATCAAGCCAATCCAAATACTTTCTATATCATAGGGGTTGACGTAGCGCGTTATTCTGCGAACACCGCTATTATGGTAATCAAAGTATTACCCAACGACAAAGGTTATAAAAAGAATGTTGTATATACTGAAGTTATTCATGGCGCGAACTACATTACGGAACAAGCCCCGCGCCTGAAAAAACTCATTCAATTATATAATCCACGAGAGATTGTTATTGACGGTAATGGCCCTGGTATTGGCTTATTGGATGCTATGGTTTTACCTTCTTTTGATGCCAAAACTGGTGAAAAGTTCCCATCTTATTTTACCTTTAATGATGAAAATCATTTACCATCTAATAAGAAAAAAGAAGTAGATGAACCTATACCTGAACTAAATGCTATCATTTATGATATTAAAGCAGGTTCATCTAATGATGATATTATTCACTCAAACTTTTTCGCGCAAGTAAATAATGGTTCTGTTTCTTTTCTTGCTAATGAGCGCATTATCCGCGACAAACTTATGGCTACGAAAAAAGGGAAGAAAATGTCATTATATGACCGTAGGGTGTTCCTCCTCCCTTATGAGATGACTTCGCGTCTTATGGACGAAATTAATAATTTGAAGTTGAAGCCTACGGGTGTTCAAAATCAATTTAAAGTTGAACGTATTACTACTTCTATTCAAAAAGACCGTTTCTCCGCGCTGGAATATGGTCTTTATAGAGTAAAATACTATGAAGATAAAGCTCTAAAAGCGAAGAAAAAAAGAAATATGAAACAATATGCTTTTTTCAGTCCTAGAAACAGGGGGTGAATAATGTGGGCGCGAACGATAGAGCAAAATATGACTTTACAAATTTTAAAGTAAGAATAAAAGATCGTCCTTCTAAACGATTGCCCCTTTCAAACCGGATTTATTCACGCTGGGGATACCGTGCGGATAACTCGGTACGTAACCGTGAATTTGAATTAGATGAAATAGAGCAAATTATTCGTGAGGGTGATTTAGAAACATTGCGCGAATTATCACGATATTATTACCGCACTAATGGCGAATATAGAAATAATATTGATTTTCTTGCGCACTTGTTTCTTTATGATACTATGGTTATTCCTGTCTTTGAAGAAGGAAAAGGCTCTAAAACACAAATTTTAAAAGCCTTTTATAGCGCGTGTAAGTTTGTAGATCGTCTTGATTTACCTAACACCCTATTACGCATTACTACCGAATGGTTAAAGACGGGCGTATATAATGGTATTTTAAGAAAAGATGGTGATAAGGTAGTTATTCATGATTTACCGTTAGAGTATTGCCGCACACGATATAAGGATTTCAATAATTTAAATATTCTTGAATTTAATTTACATTATTTTGATAGATTTCTTACAGATGAGTTAAAGTTAGAGGCACTTTTAACTTTTCCAGAAATTGTTCAAGAAGCCTATAGAAAATGGATTTCTGTAAATTATCAAATGGATCCGTGGGTAGAACTGCCTGCGGGTGCGGGCGGGGTATGTTTCTGTTTTGCGGGAGACCCCACTCCGCTACTAATTTCCAGTATTCCTGACCTCAAACAATTAAAAGATGCGGTTAAACGAGAAGAAAAACGCGATGATAATGAATTATATAAACTACTAATTCAACAGATGCCTATAACATCTGATGGTGAATTAGTTTTCCAACTTGATGAAGTTGCGGATATTCACTCATCTGTTGCTAGTATGCTGTCAGATATAGACACCGTAGATGTTTTGACCACCTTTGGTGAAACTGATTTGGAAAGTCTACAAGAAACTAGCGCGGCTACTCAATCTAGTGACCGCATTGAAAAATATAAGAAGAATGCTTATGATGCCTTAGGCCGCAGTTCTATTATCTTTAATGCTGAAAATAGTTCTACTTTAGCCTATGCTATTAAGAAGGATGAAGCATTAATGATGGGGTTTATGAATGCTTATGAAGCCTGGATTAAATTCCATCTAAATGATGAATTTGCGCGCACTGGGTTAGCATTTGATTTTGAAATCTTACCTACCACAGTCTTTAACCGCAAAGATTTACAGCAATCTTATTTTAGCGGTGCGCAATATGGTTACTCAAAGATGTTTGCGGGCGTAGCTATGGGCATTAAACAAATGGATCAATTAAGTTTAATGAATTTTGAAAATGAATTCCTTGATATGTCTAGTAAGATGATTCCATTACAATCTTCTTATACTACTTCTGGAACCGCTGTTGCTGCGGAAGGAAAAAATGGCACTTCAACACAAAAAACAACAGTTTCAACAGAAGCCAAAGACATAAATAATAAGGGGGGTCGTCCAGAACTTCCCGATGAAGAAAAATCCGAAAAAACTCAGGCCAATATTGCGGCCGCAGGTTAAGGAGAATGACTATGGATAGACAAATTCCTATTTATTTTGATAGTGTCATAGTCTCTTCACCTTTAGAAAGAATTTCTGAAAGTAATCAAAACTTGGGTCGCTTAAAAGTGCGTGTTTTCACTAAGTATGGAAACCGCAATGGCTCGTATATTACTGAAAGTGTGGCACAACAGCTAATTGATAGTGCTACTAAAGGAGACACACCAGTTATTGGCTTTTTTGATCCTCAATCACAATCCTGGTCTTCTCATACCGGTCCTACACTTGCTAGTGCTTATGGGTATGTAGAAAACTTTGAGGGCTGGGAGCCATTTGCCGATACTGATGGCGTCACAAGAGATTATGCTGTTTTTTCTGTAGTTTTATTTACCAAATATTTTGAAGAAGCACAAAAGATATTGGGCCAAAATCAAAGTATGGAATTAGATATTAACTCTATTACTGGCGATTGGGCAGATATTGAAGGCACTGAATATTTCGTTTATAAAACCGCGCAAATGCTAGGTTTCTGTATTATTGGAGACCACGAACCTTGTTTTTCTGTGTCTGCTTTCTTCTCAAAGAATGATGACACTTATAATACACAATATGACAAGTTCTCTTCACTTTTGTCCGACCTCAAGACTCAAGTTGAAGAGGCGCAAAATATTCAAAAGGGAGGAGAACAACCAATGAATGAATTTGAAAATCAGGAAGTTGTTGAAGAGACTGTTGTTGAAGAAACTCCCGTAGTAGAAGAAGTTGAGACTACAGCTGAAGAGCCTACTGCTGAATTTGAAAATACAGTAGAAGAAACTGCGACTGAAGTCGAAACCGAAGCTGAAGTCGAAGAAACTGTAGAAGAAGAAGAGCCTGCTGGTCCTTCTGAATATGATCTACTACAAGAGCAATTTAATGCCCTACAAACTTCCTACAACGAGTTAGAGCAACGCTATAATGACCTACAGGCTCAATTTGATAGCGCCAATGCTCAAATTGATACTCTAAACACCAAAAACAATGAATTACAAACTTCTCTTGAAGCCTATCAAGCACAGCAAGTAGAAGCTGAAAATAATCGTAAAAATGAACTAGTAGAAAAATATGAAAATCTTCTCACCGAAGAAGAAATTAACCCAGTTAAAGAAATGGTTAAAGACTTTTCATATGATGAATTGGAATCTAAGTTAGCGATTACTTTTGCTAACAAGAAGATCGCGGGCGCGGAGGCTAAGAAAGTACCGCTACCAGAACCCGAAGAATCACAATTCGCTTTACTTATGAAAAAGTATCGTAAAAATTAAGGAGGGAAATAATTATGACTAGATTTCCACTACAAGAGTATGCTAGTCTTGAGCTAAATCAAGTTGCTTTTCCCAAGACTGGTATGGTAGTTTCTCAGACTCCCCTAGGCACAGCCTTCACCAAGGATGCTCCTTGCGAGAATGGTATGTGGGTAGTTGCTGATAAGGCTGCTGGCGCCATTAATCCTCCAGCTGCTGCTACTGATAAGCCAATTGGTATTGTTTATACCACTGAAAAGGAATATGATATTTTCCATTATGGTCTAAAGACCTTCGGTCGCAAGGTCGCTGGTGATTATCCTCGCGTTGGCATTTTTGGCCTAGGCGATACCGTCACCACTAATTGCCTACAGTATAATGAGTCTACTTATTCTACTTTTGCTGATTTAGAAGAGGCTCTAAAGGCTGCTGAAGCCGGCACAACCCCAATGTATGTTGTTGCCACTGCTGGCAGTGGTGTTCCTACCCTAACAACTTCTAAGCCTGCCTCTGGCACTTATGGCAAGGTTGTAAAATACTACACTGTACCTAACGGCGAAAAGGGCGTTAAGTATCAGATTGTAAGTCTATAATAGGAGGTGCGAACTATGAATAATCTACAGGTTTTAATGAATGGTGTTTTCGGCCGCAAGGTTCCTGCTGAGTTCGCTGCCGAGAATTATGACTATGAAGCCGCTCTACATGATGAGCTAGTTAAGTTATTATGTGACGATAAGGGCCACATTAATCGCTATAAATTTGAGCGTAATAAGATTGATTTATTTGAATTACTATCTCAGAACCTAGAAGAGGTTCTACCACAGTCTATCGAGAATGCTCTTGATATGTTCTGTGAAGTTGTGCGTGTACCTCAGGGCTCCCGCCTAGAGTTCCGTGTTACCCGTGGTAAGCAGCGTGGCCGTCAGTTCGTTACTCGTGCTACCGAGTCTGGTAATTATGAAACCTTCCGTCTAGACCGTGATCGCTTTGATGTTTATCCACAGGCTATTGGCGGTGCTGGATATGTTGATTTCGAGCGCTATCTTGATGGCGTTGAGAGCTTAACTGATATTTATGAAGTTATCCAGCTTGGTATTACTGATCGTATCTTTGAAATGGTTCAGGAGTGCTTACTTGCTTCTTGGAATCAGGCTGGTCGTCCTTCCAAGAATAAGGTTATTGCTTCTACTTTCGATCCTGCCGCTATGGTTAAGCTTTGCAACGTAGTTGCTGCGTATGGCTCTCCTGTTATTTATTGTTCTCCCGAGTTTGCGGCTGAGATGACCAATGCTATTGTTTATACTCAAGGCGATAAGTATGGTGTTAAGATTTCCGATCAGGACATGCTCGAAGTTCGTGAGCGCGGCTATATTGGTCGTTTCCGTGGCTTCCCAGTGGTTGTTATGCCACAGTCCTTTACTGATGAGACTAATGAGAAGCTAGTTATGAATCCTTCTTTCGCTTATGTTATTCCTGCGGGCAAGGAAAAGCTAATCAAGCTAGGGTTTGAGGGCTCTCCTTATTTCCGTGAGTGGGATGACCATGAGGGCGATAATTCTATTGACCTACAGGCTTATGTTAAGGTTGGTGTTGGTATGTATTCTACTCCAAATTATTGGGGCATTTACTACAATGCTGGCATTGAGGCTGATGGTTGGAAGGATTATAATGATAGTTTAGATGCTGATATTGCTTCTGCTTATGCCGATGTGCATCCATAATTGATAATTAATTATAAGAATGGGGTGGGTGAGAGTCTCGCCCGCCCCATTTTTCTTTTAGAGTTAAAGGAGGAATTATTATGTCAAAAATTACTTTAAAGAATATTAGTTCTGCTACTGTTGTAGTAGGTTCCCCAAATAGTAATATGAGGTCTCGTAGTCTTGCCCCCAATCGTGTTATTTCTCTTACTCCGGAAGAGTATGAAGATTTAATGTATGAGCCGGGCATTCAGAATATGATTCGCGGCGGTTATATTAAGATTAGCGGTGTTGAAGAAGCGCGTGCCGTTATTGAAACACCCAGTAATGTGCTAGAAAAGGATAGCATTATTAAGATGATTGATAATCGCGATATTACTGCTTTTGCGAAATATATTCAAGTTGCGCCTTCTGCGGCAAAAGATACAATTGTTCAATATGTAGTAGAAAATAATATTACTGATAATGCTTTTACCGCTCTAATTAAGAAATACTGCGATATTGATGTTATTCAGGCGATTAGCGTGAAGCATCAAGCAGAGGAGAAGTAATATATGGCAACGCCCTTTCTCAAGGTGTATGATGCCTTTCTAGCACGAATTACCGCGGATGAATGGACTCTTGAGGAAGAACTCGCCATCGTAGAGCGGGATTGGCAAGAACTTCTAAACATGGCTATTTTTAGGTTTAAATATCCGCGCGTTAGTTTAGATGTAGAAGAAGTAGACCCAATTGATGACCCCGGTGTAGAAACACCGCAATTAAAGACTTATCAATTTATTGATGATTTAACTAATGATGAGATACAGTTATTAGCGTTGTATATGAAGCATGAGTGGGTTAAGCGTTGTATTGCTAGTTGGGAGAATATTCGACAGCTCTACGCAGATAAAGATTTTTCACAAGCAAACCATTTGGATAAATTAAATAAGCTGGAGGTTGCGATAGCAACTGAAGTAAAGCGGGCGGAAGGTATTTACGATCGTTCGCGCGAAAAACGTCCAGCATTTTTATTTAAAAAGTTGGCAGGTAAGAAAAATGCCTTGTGATATTACTTTTGACGGCTATAAAAATAAGTTAAAGGGCCGTCTTTATGGTGTGCTTTGTGAAAAAGAAAAGAATGGGGAATGGGAAAAGTTCTTGGATTCAATTATTATTGAACTTGAAGGGCTAGGACCAACTTGTATAAATTATTGGCCTTTGCTTGGAAAGTTAAATTCCTTACATCGCCTATCATATGATTATTTTCGTCGTACTATCTTTGAGTGTATGAATTTGGTAGGCACATTAAATATAAGGGATACAGAATGAATTATAGAGATGTATATTTTTCTCGTGTTAATCATTTAGGTGAAACAACCGCCGAACGTATCAGAAATGGTGGTATTCGGTCGTTTGAAAAATGGTTAGCAGAATCTCCTCATACAATAAGAAATTTATCTGTTGAGCGTAATATTTATTTTGATGGAATTATTCTTACTAATAAGGATAAAGAACATGAAAAGATTATGTTTTTAGAGGTGGCTAATAATATTCCTCTTTTAATTGGAGATATTATGAATTGGACTCTTGATGACGGAACTATTGAAAAATGGATTTTAGTTCAAGAGGAAAAAAAGGTGAATGGCACCTTTAAAACATTCTGGATTATTCGGTGTAATTACTTAATTAAATGGATTGATGCACAAGGACATTTGCAGCAATCTTGGTCTTATTTTGTTAGTTCATTAGATAGTAAAGTTAAGGCGAATTTCCGCACATGGAACAACCTAATTACGCCTCAACCTAATAAATATGCGGAAATCTTAATGCCTCGTTATCCTATTGATCGCGCAACTAACTTCATTGTAGAAGAAGAATCTTGGACGGTCGTAGAATATGACCATACTAGTGTGCCCGGAGTTATTTATCTTTCTTTGACTGAAGGCAAAATTAATTCTATTTATGATGATGTTATAAATAATATTGCGGATTTGGATAAAAAGGCAAGATATGGTTTTATAGTACCAGAAGCAAGTCCTCAAATTTTTAATTTGGGTGATAATGTTGAACCCGTTTTCACTCTTATGAAAAATGGAACACCTTATTTAACAGGTGAAAATGAACGCGCTTTAAAGGCAAGTCAAATTGATTATGTAATTGAAGATAAAACTATTATCAAAAAGATTGATGATGAATTAATAGGTATTAGGCGTGGTACTACTAATGTAACTGCTATATTAAAAAATGACCCGACTATACAACAGACTTTGACTATTCAAATAGGTGAATCAGAAGAACAAACGGCATTTTCTTTATATATTGAAGGTAAGGATAAGGTTCGTTTAGACCATGAAGAAAAATATGTTTATAATGGCACAGGCAATATTAATGATATTACTTGCGTTTATAGATTATATGAAATTAATATAATAAATGAACATATAGTAAGCGATTTACCTGTTTTTGAACATCCAAAATTGGCTGGTACCTATATTACGATTAAGGAAAATAGTTTTTGGGTGCCAACAGAATCTAGTGAGGATGAAGAATTGTTAAATAATTATGCGGCTAAATATCAATTAAGCAGTTTAGGCGAAGCATATTTTAATAAAGAAAAAAATAGTTGGGTTGTTCATGCTAATAATAAAAATAAATTGGGTTATGCTATTTTAGGGTGTACTTATAAAATAAATGAAGAATATAAAACTAGCTTCAAATTAATTGAAGTTATCCCATTATGGTAGGTGATTTAAATGGATTTAAATAATACACAAAGACGCTTTGCCGTAATGGGAGATAATACTTTCAAAATAGCAAATAGACTGATGCAAAATGAGCGATTATGCCGTTTATTAAAATATCAAACCAAGGACCCTTTTCTATTAAAGGATCCTGTTACAAATAAAGATCAGCCCGATGTATCTGGGGTTGAATTAATTCATAAGCAAATACTGATTGTTCCTAAAGTATTTGATGATAGCACTGAAAAAATGTCTTATGTTATTTCAGTTTTTGATGACTTTACTGTTAATCAATTAAATCCTGAATTTAAAGTTTCTACCGTGCGCTTTGATATTGCCTGCCCTTATGATGAGTGGATTTTAAATGACCAATCATTACGTCCATATTTAATTATGCAAGAAATAGACCAAATGTTTAACGGTAAACCACTTGCGGGAATTGGTAATTTACAATTTTATCGCGCAGATAATTTAACCCTTTCGCCTTATATTGGTGGATATTCAATGAGGTATAAAATCAATGAATTTAACTGATGATGAAATTTTAAAATTTCAACGAGGGACACCGGTATTTTTAGAAGATATTTGCGCGATTTATCCTGCAAAATTAGGAGAAATAATTGATGAAGGATATTCTAATTTTCAAAAATATCTAAGTGTATTAATAGCAGAAAAGCCTGTTATTCAAAAAACAGATGATAATGAATTAGCAAGTTTA
>Ga0265300_10001265_pt1 | contig 24227 bp, 23 predicted proteins | sample AusTroGonzalo_MG_FD_193482 | JGI IMG/M metagenome (GOLD analysis project Ga0265300, IMG submission 193482) | Bovine rumen microbial communities from tropical cattle in Woodstock, Queensland, Australia - Gonzalo_03 | ecosystem: Host-associated > Mammals > Digestive system > Stomach > Rumen ...
CTCCTTATCTCTCCTCTTACCTTGCTCTCTTCTACTTTGCAACTTCCTATCCCTTCTATCTCTATCTTCCCTCCTACTTCACTCCCTTCTATCTCTATCTCATCATTACTATAAATAAAACTATTTTTTATTCTTGCGTTTAATATTGATAATTTAAAATTATTTTTATTTAAAATTAAATCTTTTATGTTTGTGTTACAGATACAAACATCATTATCTGTCATCAACTCAATTTTAGAGTTTATTTGAGAATTGTTTATGATTATCAAATTTTTACTGCTACCTAAATTGTTATCAATAATAAATTGTTTGGAACAAATATTAAGCTTATCCAATAAGGTTTGTCTGTAACAATTGTTCAATCTAAAATGAATGTTGCCCATGCTAACAAACTTGGAAGTATTAATTTTCAAATTGACATCACTGTCACCCTCTAATCGCATATTTCTAACAAAAAAGATACTATCCAAATATATTTGTGACAAGAAAGAACTTCTTATATAACCGTTAAAAAGCCTTATATGATTGTTTATTACATATATCTTAGAAGCATCTTCTGCTTTAATAAAATCTTTTAAAACAAATACTGATGAATTTTTTAATATTACATTGGAATTATCATAACTTATTATTCCTTCTTCTGATTTGACTTTTAGTCCGTACATAGAAACGTTGGAAAATTTTCTTGAATCTATAAAAGGCCCTTGTTTGTTTTTAACAAAGGTTTTTTTGATAGTAAATTCTGATAAATCCGTTGTCTCGCATAATAAATTATAAACATATATTTTCGATTTACTTACCGTTAAACTTGTTTCTTTCGATAACTTTGAAAAACTTCCTTCAGAAGAAGAAATTTCTGCATCCACAATATTTGCTTCAGAACATCCTTGCAAATTAAAAACAAAATCTTGTTCGGTTTTAATCGTTGAAGAAAAAATATTCAATTTTGCTTTTTCAAGCAAAATAAAATTTCTTTCTTTAGCTTCCAAAACAGATTTATTGATACTGAAAAAAGAACCTTTCGACATATAAAAAAAGCTGTCTGCTTTCAATTCTCCTTTTTCAAAATACACTTCTGAATAACCATTTATATTACCGCTATCATCTTCGAAAAACAACTGTGACATTTTCAAATATATTTTTACATAAAAACCCAGAATTAATAAACCGTTTCTTTTGGAAACAATCCTACTATCAATATCTACAAAATTTGCACAATCATGTGCTATTAAAAATCTTGCATCTATATCAGTAGTCGATTTTTTCATTAAAACAAAAGCACTGTCAAACAACAAAATTCCTATACGAGAATTGCATATGTTAATATTTTCTACGATCGTATGCGCGAAATTACATACTAAAACAGAATACCACACAACAAAAAAACAAGAATTTTTTATTGTTGTTTCACTTAAATCTGCAACAAGTATACCGATATATTGTACTATGTACGAACTGACATCAACATTGTAAGAATGATTATAAATGTGTATATTAACAAAATTATTTAAACTGAAAGCATCAACAATAATATCGTTTGATTGATTTATTGATAATCCTACATTGTTTAGCTTATATTGTTCACTCTTTACTTTTATATTACATGACTCAAAAATTTCTGTTCCAACATGATTTAAGGCACTTTCATTTTTATACAAACACCCGATTTTTGATTTAATTTCAATACCTTTAATAAAATTGTCTATTATTCGATTATTTGCTATTAGAAATTTGCTGTAACAGACTATACCAATCTCATTATAATTTATTCGCGAATTTTTAATTATAACTTTTGAGAAAGCAACAATTCCCAAACAACATTGCTCTATTATACAAGAATCTATTGCGGGTATTTTTGAATTAACATCACATAAAACGCCAAAACCATATCTTATATTACAATATTTCAATTTTAACACGGATTTCGGAGCAGAATAAATAAGGCCGTCCCAACCATCATTCCCTATATTTATTTTTTCTTTCTCTTTTCCGACAACAATAAAAGATCCATATACAATAATAGATATTTTATCAGTATATGTCTTGTTACATAAATTAAATTTTTCAAATAAATAATTTAATTTATAGTTTTTATTGAACAATTTATTTTTTGATTTTTTTTGAAATTTGATGTTTGTGTTTGGTTCTACAACAACGCTGACGCCTTTTGGAATAATAACATCGTCCGATACAAGAATATTACCGGCCCAAACTTCATTTTCTAATATTATCCCTGATTTTACATTAATATTGTCCACTATATTTCCATATTAAAAGAAGATTCTCCCCACTTTTCGCACAAAAAAACTTTATCTTCTTTAAACAACGAAATTTGTCGTGAAATGTTCATTGGTTTAAACACAGAAATATCATTCATAACACAATAATAAGCTTTTATTTGATAAATTTTTAAAATAAAATCAAATAACGCATAATCGAAAGTTTTAAACCGATTATCAAATAAACCTACCTTATTAAAAAATTTTGCCTTTATAACTACACACTCTGAAAAAACTAACGGCATACTTTCATTCCAATTAGAAAAATTATTAAATCTTTGGTTTTCAAATGCTGTTCGTAAATTGTTTCTCTCTCTGGAGAAAAAGACAACAGGAGAACAAAGAGCAAGATTATCATTAAGAGACAAATTTTTTATCAAAAGAGATATTGCGTTCGGAAATATTTCTATTTTGTTGTTACGTATAACAACATAGTCTGACTTGTTACTCTTTATAATACTATTAATATCATCTATTAAACTAAAATTTTTAGTCTCATTTATAAGATATGTTCCTGCTTTTTCGGATATTCGAATATCTTTGTTATCCGTATTTGAAAAATAATTGTTTCTGTTAATAACTATTTCCGTTAGCGTACATTTTTTGTTATTGTGTTCAATTTTAGTTTTTTTTGCAACATAATCTTTTATTTGTTCGGGCAAAATTATATTATTAACCTTTTGAGAACTTAAAAGATACGTATCCGTATCACCATCTAAGACAATATTGTCGGTATATTGTAAAATCGGCAACATCTGAAGAAAATGTATCTTAAACCCTTTATATATTCCATAAAAAGAAGGATCTTCTTTTTCTTTTTCATATTGATACTGATTTAGAAAAAGAGAAATATTTGTCAATCTGAAATCACAAATTATATTTAATTTTTCTATTTTATCTTCTATGTACGGCATAACAAGTCTTGCCATATAAGGGGACATAAAAATTATAGTTTCTATTTTATTGTTCTGTATAAAAGAATTGATATTCTTCTTGAACATTCTATTTTTTATCATATCTCTAATACAAAATTGTTTAACATTGAAGTTCACTTCTTTTTCTTCTGCTTTTGTTTCATCTTTTTCTGTTTTATCGTTCAATTTCACATCTTTATGTACATACAAAATCGTCACTTCGTTTTCATCTTTTAAAGAATTGTAAAAATATGACATATTTTGATCTTGCTTAAAAATAGGATTTTGCACCAACTCCTTTTGTCCCACTATTAAAATATTTGCCATATTATCTCCTAATACTGTTTTTCAAAAATAATACAATTTTTATTACATTCTACACTTTTATTTAAAAATTTAAAGTCGTTACTAAAAATATTGCCTAACTTCACTTTCATAACACTACAAGAATATGCATCACCGTTTTCGTTTACACAAGCATAATTAATCCCGGCATTACATACTTTATTATTGTCAAATCCGTCTATTTTATCATTATACAAATTTATTGAATTATTATCTATAAAACCGGCTAATATTTTATAATTTTTATTTGAATTGAAACTTGAAACTAAACTCATATTAAAGCCATATTTGTTGAAGATTTTTTTATAATTAAGAAATTCTGCCAATTGAAAAACATCATTCATATAACATACGGTTATTTCATATCCGTATTTTTTTAATTTCAAAACTTTATCAATAAAGTTTTTTATATCAATATAACAAGGATGAAAAGTAGCATTGAAAAAAATATTGTTTTTGTTAATATTTTTGTTTAACAAGAAATCTATATCTGACGACAAGTTCGTTGTCATGTGGACATAATGAATAGAAGATATTCTTTCAATTATCCGATTGATATCGGGATATAACAGAGGTTCTCCTCCGGTAATACATATTTTACATTTTCCGTATTTTTTATAAATATTTTCCCAAGCTTTAAAAATTTCATCAACATTATAAATTTTAGCTGGCAAATTCTTTGTTTTTGCATTACAGAATTTACAATCATAATTACAATATAACCAAATATCCCAAGCAATTGTTTTCATTTCTTATTTATTTTATCCGAGTAAAAATCGTTTAATTTTTCTGCTATTTTTTTCCAATTATAATTATTTTCTACTATTTTTCTTGAATTAACCGATAAAGTGTTATATATACTTCCGTCATTGTATAGTTTTATAATATTTTCGGCAAAAACTTTTGGATCATCGGAAATCAAAGCAAACTCTCCTATACTATAATCTATACCGCTTACTGCCTCTTTTGTTGCTACAACAGGAACTCCCATTGCCATTGCTTCCAAAACTTTTCCTTTTATTCCTCCGCCAAGTCTGACTGGAGCAACAAAAATATTAGGTCTTTTTAAATATTGTCTTATATCTTCCACTTCACCTGTAACAATTATATTGTTATTTTTTAAATCTTCCACTCTTTTTGTAACTCCGGATCCCACTATATATAATTTTATATTTGAAATTTTTTCTATAACTTTAGGATAAATATTTTTAACAAAATATACTATCGCATCTAAATTGGGGAAATGTTTATAATGACCTACAAAGACCAGACTTTTTTCTTTATCGGTACAATCGTTAGGTTTATAAAATTCGGTATCTACTCCCGTAGGTATTATAGTTGCTTTAATATTACTATTCAAATTCTCTATCAAACCCTTGTCTCGTTCGGTAAGAACAATAACCGAAGTAAAAAAATCTAATATTTTTTTCTCATATTGGACTAATTTTTTCCATTCAAAAAATCTTTTATTATCATCTAAGTCTCTATCATGAAATGACTGATTAAAATCAAGCAAGCCCATATCATGTTCCGTATAAAAGACAGGAACATTTTTTATATGCTTTACATATTCCGTCATTATTAAAAAATCCAATTGAACTACATCCGGTTTTACGATATCTAAAACCTTTTTAAGCTCGTCAATCATAGCTTGTGTATAAAAAAAACTTACGCTTCTTGGAAGATCATCCCTTATTATTCTTTTCTCTTCTTCTCTTAAAACAGGAAAAACACCCGTACAAAATTCTTTTGCCAAATCTACACAAGATTTATCGGTTGACGGTTCAATATATGCTAACAAATATACTTCATTTTTTTCAGACAAATGTTTAATTAAATTATATAATCTTACCTTCCCGCCATCTCTTGCGGGAAACGGGAAATAAGGCGAGATTATTAATATCTTTTTCATTATACTATATCCTCCATTTTTAAGCCGTATCGTTGTCTGTTTTTTATTATATAATTTAATAATTTTTTATATGTGTTAGGCCTGAATGTTATATGAGAAGAAATTTTATTGACATTATTTTTGTCATAATTTATGCATTTCTTGCAAACATCATCCGGGTTCTTCATAAACAATCCTTCTCTTAACTTTTGATATTTTGTACTATTCCAAATTTTATTAAATGTTTCTTTATTCAAATTTCCTATATGATTATCGGCCAAAATACATTTATTTACATTCCCTTGATTTTCGACATAAAAATAATCCCATGGGGAAGGGCAGCAACAAATTGATTTCTTATACTTTTTAAAACTATACGGCAAAGAAACATTTATTTCCAATTGTTTTGATAATTTTAAAACTTTTACAAAATTCTTATTAACAAGTTTTTTATTAAGAAAAACGGATAAATCAAAATGTTTATACTCAAATATAGTCATATACTTAAAAATTATATTTTTTATATCCAATTTGTTTGCCAATAAAACAAACTTTTCCATATCGTCAATGTTTAAATTTGTTAAAATACTGCATAGAGTTATTCTTACATTTTTCTGCTCTTTTATTTTTTTTATGCCCGAAATTATTTCATCGAATTTATCAATACCAACTATTTTCTTATGCAACTCTTTGTTTGATGCATGTAAAGAAACTACTATGTTGTATACGCCGTTTTTAGGAAACTTTATATTTTTTAATGCAACCCCATTTGTGAAAAAAGTTTTTGTTTGGTTCGGTATTTTTTTATCAATATACTTTAAAAATTTATTTATACCGGGCATCAACAGAAATTCGCCGTATCCGTGAAAATCGACATTAAGTGTTCTTTCCAAAACCCCCGATAAATTCGTTTCAAAAAAGGATTTATATCTGTCAAATGTAAAATTAGGATATCCTCCTCCCAAACAAAAAACACATTTCGCATTACAAAAAAAATGAGCTCCTACACCTATGGTCGTAGGAACCGATTTTAGAACTGTTTTACCTTTTAATAATTCAAATTTATTCAATAAATTATTAAACTTTATATTATTATCTATTGTCATCTATTTGTTTAAAAATCAAAGAAAATTTATGTGTTGTACCGGCTTTTGCATATTAAATAAAATGGTATTGAAACTATCACATCTGCACAACAAGGGACAATCTTTAAAATTAATATTCTTATAAACTTTTTCTCTCTGTTTAGAAGACCAAATCTCTTTTAATGTGTTTTTATTTAAGTCCCCTATACAGTATTTTTTCACTCCTCTCATATGACAACATAAATACATCTTCTTATCTGCAGCTATTACGGTTGCAAAATTATGTCCATAACAAACATCATATTGCCTGTCACATTTTTTTGAAGCAATAAGTTTATATTTATGCATTGAACTTACAACAGAGAAATTTTTATTTGAATATTTATAAGCTTCTTCTATCTTTTTTATCACGGCATCTTGAGACTTTGTATTAAATTCTTTTTCAGTATGTTTTTTTAACAATGGTCTATACTGTGCATAATCTACACCGAGTTTTGATGATAATTTAGCAAAATCGACTATTTCATTTATCGTTTTATCATAAGTTAAAAACCCAACCCCTATTGTTATGTTACTTTTTTGTTTTTTCTTCTCTTTGGATAACAACTTTATATTTGAAACGACCAATTCAAAAATATTTGAATTTAAACAATGTGTCTTTAAATATGTTTCTTTAGTGGCAGCATCTAAACTTACTCTTATCCATACACAACTTGAGACAATATCTTTTACGTTATCTTTGTTCAACAATATTCCATTTGTAATAAAACCTACATCCAAACCTAATTTCTTAGCATATTTTACGGCAGCAACGGTATCTTTATTACACAAAGGATCCCCTCCGCCGGTAAAAGTAACGGCTTTGCCGCCAAAATTTTTTATTTGATTTAAAATATTCTTTGCTTCTTTTAAACTGATACTAACAAGATTATTTTTTTGATCAAAAAAACCGAAACAGAAATGGCATTTTGAATTACAAACATTTGTCATATCCAACTCATAAGTAATTGGTTTGGATACACCTTTTTTTTGCCATTCTACAATTCTATCTATATGTTTTAAAATTTTTGAAGAAGAAAATTGATTCGATTCCATTTTTATTATTGCATTCCGTCAGGAAGTTTTTCCATTATTTCCAAAACGTTTCTCGTCCACTTATCTATAAGCAATTCTATGTTTTTAGATCTTAAATTCATATAATCCATATTGTTGGAAGAATATCCTTTTCCTCCTATATGGAAAATAAAAGTATCCATTGCTATAACTATATCATAATTTTCATGTTTAACTCTCATGGAATAATCATAATCTTCATATCCGCCGGGTCCAAACATTTCATCAAGAACACCAACTTTAAACAAAACTTCTCTTTTTATAAGCATACAAAAACCTATAATTCTGCTCACGGATATCCAATTACCTGCTTTCTTTAACAACACTTCTTTTGCAAATTTTTGAATACCTTCATCATCTTCTTCCGTACCTGAAAAAGTAACAACTTGTCTGCCGGAAGCATGATTTGTACAAGGGGCAACAACTCCTATTTTATCATCACTTTCGGCAACTTGAATCATTCTTGACAGCCAACCATCTGTCAAAATAACATCATTGTTCAAAAGTAAAACATATTCACCTTCAGATATTTCTATACCTTGATTGTTTGCACAAGCAAAACCTAAATTCTCTTTGTTATAAATAGTTTTTATATTTTTATGTTCCTTCTTTAATCCGTCCAAATAAGATATCGTATCATCTTTAGTGGAACCGTTATCAACAAAAATAAGTTCATAATTTACATCCGTTGTATGTTTAAACAAAGATTCTACACAAAGTTTTGTATCTTCCAACTGATTATATGTCAACATAACTATACTTACAAGATATTTCTTTTTTTGAGCAAAATTAATATCTTTTTCCGATATTTCATCGTATGCTTTTACAGGTATTTTGCTCTTTGACAACAAATCCTTATCTTCTTTTGAAGGAACAACTACTAAATCCGCTATTTTACAATTACTGATTTCCATCGATGAAGATTTTTCTAACAATTGATATACAACATCGTATATATCTTTTTCTTTATTTACGAAAAGTTTAAAATTCGATAACTGAGGATCTAGCAAAACAATTTTACTTTCTTGTGATAAAGATTTAAGTGCTCTTATAAATTTATAATCTGTTATTATATCGGATTTTAAAAAAACGACTAACTTTGGAGAAGTATTAACTACTAAAGTTTTGAATTCTTCTATAGTGTCTTCGGAACTATAAAAGACATCTTGTTTCTTTGCTATTTTATCTATTATATTTTTATCTTTTGAATCTATTTTCTCTTTAAACTTAATTGGAACAATAACCAAATTTTCCGCCATATATCCTCCATATAAGTTGACAAATCGGGGAGGCGGGACTTGAACCCACGGTCTCCTGCTCCCAAAGCAGGCGCGTTAGCCAACTACGCTACTCCCCGATATAAAAAAGAAATTTGAATTACATTTGATTTTACTAAATTTTTATTTTTTTTTCAAATACTTAAGAGACGACAAAAGCAAGAAAGATTGATATCTTTCTTGCTTTTGTATATTTTGTAATTGAGCCGAATATTATCTCTTTGAGAACTGGAATCTCTTTCTTGCTTTTGGTCTTCCGGGTTTCTTTCTCTCTACCATTCTCGGATCTCTTGTTAAAAGGCCTTCTTTTCTCAATGTATCTTTCATTGATTCATCTACTGTTAATATTGCTCTTGCTATAGCATGACTCACTGCTCCTGCCTGACCCGAAACTCCGCCACCGTTAACTTTTACAAAAATATCATATTTCTTTGAACCGGACCAAACTTCAACAGGTTTCAAAGCAACTTTTGTGTTTCTTTGCAAACCTTTAAAATATTCATCAACAGCCTTATCGTTAATAACGATTTTGCCTGTTCCTTCAGACAATCTTACTCTTGCAACTGCATTTTTTCTTCTTCCTGCTTTTAAATATCCTGTATTCATGTTTCTTTATTTCTCCTTATTTTTCAACTGCTTGTGCTTGGTGAGTATGCTCTGCACCTTTGAAAATTTTTAATCTTTTCATTTGTTTATCTGCTAATTTATTTTGTGGCAACATTCCTTTTACAGCAATTCTTACTGCCTTTTCAGGATTTTCTGCCATTAATTTTGAATAAGGAGTTAATTTTGCTCCACCCGGATAACCGGAGAACGAAAAAGCTGTTTTTTGTTCTAACTTTTTACCTGTAAGTATTATTTTTGAAACATTTGTTAATACAACAAAGTCTCCACAATCTATATGTGATGTATAAATTGCTTTTCTTTTTCCTCTTAATAAAGCTGCTACTCTTACTGCCAATCTTCCCAATACTTGACCATCAGCATCTATAAAATGCCATTTTCTTTTTATTTCTCCCTCTTTCGGAAGATAAGTCTTACCATTTTTCATTTTAACTAACCCTACCTATTTAGTATATTAAATTTGTATTTTATATAATTTTGGGCTCATAGTCAACAGAAAGTCCACTCTTTCTTTAACTATAGGATTATAAAAATACAAAAATTTTAATTTCTTAAAGATATCCCTAAATCTTTGTTCCACTTTTCCAAAAGTATAGCAATATCTTTATTTACTTCAGTATCGTTCAAAGTTTTATCGTTGTGTCTGTAAGTCAATCTAAACGAATAACTTATTTTGCCTACGCCCAACTTTTCACTTTCGTATACGGAGAATAATGTCCAATCTTTTAATATTCCGCCGTCTTTCATTACATGTTTTATAATTTTTTCTATTTTTTCAAACTTAACTGTTTTATCTGCAACAACGGAGATATCTCTCTTTACTGCAGGGAACTTTGCTACATGTTCGTAAGCATTTATTTTATTCTTATAATTTTTCTCTATACTTTCTATTTCTATTTCCGCATATATAACTTCATCGTTTGTATTTTCTACAACATCAGGTCTTAATACACCGAACTGTCCTACCACCTTACCGTGATAAACTATAGCTGCTGTTTTTCCCGGATGATAATATTTTGCAGGTGTTCTGTTTTCTGCTATTGTAAATTCTTTTGACGGTAATATGTTTGATATAATCCCGCTTGCAAAATAAAAATCAAAAACAGGATTTTGTTTTGATGATTCCCACTTCCACCATGGTTGCCATACAGGTCCGGACATAAGAATTCCCAAAACTCTTCTTTCACCTTTATCATCAAATATTTTTCCTACTTCAAACAATTTTATATCGGTAGTTGCTTGACCTATATTAAAATCAAAATTTTTCATAAGACCGGTTAACAAAGATGGTCTTAAAACTTCATTTTCTTTTGATATCGGGTTTGCAATTTTATATGTATATTTCAAATACAATTTATCCAAATCTTTTATTTCCGCGAAACTGTAATTCATAGCTTCACAAAAGCCAAGACCTACCAAAGAGTTGGTTATTTGTTTTGTTAATTTTGTTGATTCTTTTTGTTCGGTTGAACTTATACCGGAATCTATATCCATAGGAATCTTTTCATAACCGTCAACTCTTGCAATTTCTTCTATCAAATCAACTTCTTCTTTAATATCGTTTCTGTAAGACGGAACTTCGGCTATAAGAACATTTTGAACTTTTGAGCTTATTTCTATACCTAAAAATCTTAATATGTTTGCTATCGTTTTTTCATCAACGGCATATCCTAAAAGTTTTTCTACTCTTTCAACTCTCAAATTTATAACTGCTTTTTTGTTATCGGGACTATTATAATCTTCTCTTGTTTCAAGTCTTCCGCCTGCAAGTTCGGTTATAAGATTTAATGCTCTCCAGCTTGCCATTTCCGCAACTTCCCAAGATGTTCCTCTTTCGTATCTGTAAGAAGCATCCGTTGAAATGTTTAATTTTCTTGCTGTTTTTCTTACACTTCCCGGATTAAATACCGCAGCTTCCAAAAATACTTCCGTTGTTGCATCAGTTATGGAAGATGTTTGTCCACCAATAACACCTGCTATTGCAAGAGCTTTTGAACCGTCCGCTATAACAAGATTGTTTTTATCCAATTCATGAGTTTTACCGTCTAATGTTGCCAACTTTTCGCCATCATTTGCTCTTCTTACTATAACTTTCCCACCGGAAAGAGTTGTGGCATCAAAAGCGTGTAACGGTTGTCCCAATTCCAACATCACGTAGTTTGTAATATCTACGACATTGTTAATAGATTTTACTCCACAGCTTTCCAATTTATCTTTCATCCATTTTGGAGAAGGAGCGATTTTTACACCGGATATATAACAACCTATATATCTTGTACACAAATCTTTATCTTTTACTTCAACAAGATTTTTTTCTGTATATTTTGCTGTTTTAAGAGGAGGCAATGTAACAATTTTTTGCAACTTTGCTGCAATTTCTCTCGCTACTCCCCAATGACTTAAACAATCGCCTCTGTTTGTAGTAATTTCTATTTCTAAAATTGTATCTTGTTTATCTAAAACATCTTCAAGTTTTTTACCTAAAGGAGTTTTTTCATCTAATACCATTATACCATCGGATTTTTCTTCCAATCCCAACTCTTCTTTAGAACATATCATACCTTCGGAAGATACCCCTCTGATTTTTGATGCTTTTATAACAAAGTTTCCGGGTAACACTGCACCTATTAAAGAAAGAGGTACTATCTGCCCTGCTGCAACATTAGGGGCACCGCAAACTATTTGATAATCTTTTGTTCCGTCGTTAACTTTACATATTGAAAGATGATCCGAATTAGGATGTTTTTGTTTATCTAAAACTTTTGCAGTAATAACTCCGGACCAATTTGTTCCGCCACCGACAACCGTTGTTTCCACACCTAAAAAAGTGAGCATTTTACAAAGGTCTTGCGGCTCAATATCAAAATCTACTAACTCTTTTAACCAATTATATGATATTCTCATTTTTTATATATTCCTCTTTTCTTCTATTCTTCCAATTTTCTAAAACTGTCTTAAAACTCTTAAATCGTTTTCGTATAAAACTCTCATATCATCAATTCCGTATTTAAGCATCGCAAACCTTTCAACACCTAAACCAAAAGCATATCCCGTATATTTTTCAGGATCGTATTTTACTGCTCTAAACACATTAGGATGAACCATTCCGCACCCTAACACTTCTATCCATCCGCTACCTTTACAAACTCTGCAACCTTTACCGCCACAGAACACACATTTCATATCTACTTCCGCAGACGGTTCGGTAAATTGGAAATGCGAAGGTCTAAATCGTATAGGTAACTCTTGATTAAATAATCTGTTTATAAATAATTGTAATGTTCCTTTAAGTTGTGCAAATGTAATATTTTCACCTACAACCAATCCTTCTATTTGATGAAATATTGCAGAATGTGAAGCATCTGTTGCTTCATTTCTGTAAACTCTTCCCGGCACAATAACTTTTATAGGAGGTTTTGATTCTTCCATAATATGTATCTGTGCTGCAGATGTTTGTGTTCTCAACAAATTTTCGGAATTTTCAAGATAAAAAGTATCTTGAGTATCTCTTGCAGGATGATCTTTAGGAATATTCAATGCTTCAAAATTGTACCAATCGGTTTCTATTTCTCTACCACCGGAAACATTAAAACCTAAAGAAACAAATATGTCACTCATTTCTTCTATTGCTTTACTTATTATATGATAATGTCCTTTAGGAAAATTAAATGAAAAAGCGGTAGAAATATCTATCTTTTCATTTTTCATTTTTTCTTCTAAAAGTTTATTGGAAATTTCTTTTTTCTTTGCTTCCATTGCTTCGGTTAATTGTGTTTTAGCCAAGTTAACCTGTGAACCGATTTCTTTTTTCTCTTCTATGCTTAACGAAGAAAGAGATTTTAAAATTTCGGTAATTTTACCTTTTTTACCCAAATACTCAACCTTGATATTTTCAATATCTGCAAGTTGTGCACTTTGAAGTTTGTTTAATGCTTCTTTAAGTATTTCGTTAATATTGTTATTCATTGTCTATTCCCGTAATTTTACTAATATGTTCTTTTGCGACCTTATTTTCTTTGTTCAACTCAAGTGTTTTATCATACATCTGTTTCGCTTTAATAAAATCTTTTCTCTCTTCATATATCAATCCCAAACTGCAATACGCCTGCCAACATTTAGGATCTTTTTCCAACACTTTATAAAACTCGATTTCTGCTTCTTCAAATTTGCTGTTTAAAAAATAGAAATTCGCTAACTCCAACAATTGTTCCTGTGTATTTTCTTCTTCCATACATTCCTACAACTTTTTAAACTTTTTTAATTGTTCTTCTTTCCCGACAACTACTAAAATATCGTTTTCCATTATCTCATCATCAGGACCCGGAGCAATATTTGTTTCTTCTTTAATGTCACTTTGTCCATCATCGTTTATAAAAGGAACATTTCTTTTTATAGCTATTATATTTACCCCGAATTTATTTCTTATATTAGATTCTCTTATAGTTTTTTTCCATAAACTTTCCGGAGCAATAATTTCAACAAGATTATAATCTTTTGAAAATTCTATCTGTTCCAATATGTTTGGACTTGCCATACTTTCTGCAAGTTTTTTTGCCATTTCAAGTTCCGGATAAATAACTTTATCCGCACCTATTTTTACAGCTATTTTTGAGTGCCACATACTTGTACATTTTACAATTACGTTCGGTACACCCAAATCTTTCGCTATAAGTGTTGCAAGAATACTTGTTTCAATATCTTCACCCATAGATATTATTACCGTATCGCAATCTGCAATTCCCGCATCTTTTAATGCAATATCATCTGTTGCATCCGCAACTATTGCCTGTGTTACAAAAGAACTTATTCTGTTAACAACTTCTTCTTTGTGGTCAATCGCAAGTACAGGGAATTCTCTTGCTGCTAACTCTTTTGCAACATTTGAACCGAACGTTCCTAGCCCTATTACTCCAAATTGTTTTTTTGCCATATTTGCCCCACTTTTTACAATTTTTATCCTATAAGGATTCTGCCTTCAGGATATTTTATATTGTTTGCAACAGGTTTTCTGTTCATTAAATAAATAAGTATTGTTATTGCTCCGATTCTACCGACAAACATAGCCAATATCAATAATATTTGACCCGTTACCGACAGCTGCGAAGTAATACCAAGCGATAACCCTACGGTACAAAAACCCGATACCGCTTCGAATATAACTTTTAATGTATCAAGTTGCGGTTCTACAAATAACATTAATGTAATAAACATTGCAACCAATACTATCATTAATATAAATACCAAAAGAGCTTTCCTTACCAAATCGTAGTCCATACTCTTTTTAGCAAGGACATAATCATCTTGTCCTTTTATAACACTTCTTATAAATACAAAGACCAAAGTTAAAGTGGTAATTTTTATACCACCGGCAGTACTTCCGGGACCACCGCCGATAAACATCAACATTATTAAGAAAAACGCAGTAAATGTTGTCATTGTTTCCATAGGCAAAGAATTAAAGCCGGCAGTTCTTGAACTGATTGCTTGGAAAATTGAATTATTTATAATCCAACTCCAAGATGAATCAAGGTTTATAAAAGATGCTGCCTGTCCTACACAGAAAACAATAAAACCTAAAATTATCAGACCTGTTGTCATCCATATAATAACTTTTGAGTGGAAAGTAAGTTTTATATTCTTACCTCTGATTTTATCTATAATATCTACTAAAACAAAAAAACCTAAACCACCCAAAACAACAAGCGCTACAATGGTATAAAGTATCGTAGGACTATTTGAAAAACTTTCCAAACTGTTACCGAATGGACTAAAACCCGCATTACAAAAAGCAGATACCGCATGAAATATTCCGCAATATATTGCTTTTCCTAAAGAAAAATCTTTTAAAAATCCGATAGTAAGAATTATCGCTCCCAACAATTCTATACTTAATACCACAAACACTGCTTTTTTTAATAATTTAAAGAGCTCACTAAACGAACTTATATCAAAAAGTTCCTGCATTATTTTTCTGTCTTTTAAAGCCATCTTACCAAGTAAAAGACCTAACCCTGTTGAAACTAACATGTAACCGAGTCCGCCTATTTGCAATAACAAAAGTATCACTATTTGCCCGAACTGAGTAAAATATGCTCCTATATTTACAACAGATAAACCCGTTACACAAACTGCCGATGTGGCAGTAAACAAACATGTTAACACCGAGAAAGCAGCATTACCCTGTCTTGCAAAAGGCAAACATAATAATGCTGTTCCCAAAATTATCAGAGCTATAAAAAATAAAATTATAGTCTTGACAGGTGATCCGTTCATTCGCTATTATGCGGCTTTTGCTATCTCTACCAATTGTTTAAATGCAGCATTATCGGTAACTGCAATTTCTGCAAGCATTTTTCTGTCGAGAATAACATTTGCTTTTTTAAGACCGGAAATAAATCTGTTATAAGATAAACCTTCTTCTCTTACTGCAGCATTAAGTCTTACTATCCACATTCTTCTGAATGTACCTTTCCTGTCTTTTCTGTCGTTATATGCATATACTAAAGATTTTTCTACTTGTTGGATGGTCATTCTCCAACGATTTTTTTTGTCTGAATAATAACCTTTAGCAAGTCTGAAAACTTTTTTCTTTCTTTGCCTTGTTTGAACTACATTTTTTACTCTCATTATCTTTTCTCCTTAATTTTCTAAACAACCAACAAAACTACTTTGCATACGGCATAAACTTTGCCATTCTTTTCATATCAGTAGAATCTACTATAATAGATTTTCTTAATTCTCTACCTTTTTTAGGTGCTGTTCCGGTAAGCAAATGTCTTTTACCTGATTTTTTAACTTTTAATTTACCTGTTCCGGTAGCTCTGAATCTTTTTTTAGCACCGGTATGAGTTTTCATTTTTGGCATAATTAGCACTCCTCCAATATTTTATTTTTTATTTTTAGAATCTTTCTTTTTAGGTGTCAAGGTTGCAAAAGACCTTGTTCCCATAGAAGACAATTTTCCTTCAACTACTGCTATATCTTCAACCGCAGCTTGAACCCTTTCAAGTACTGCAAGTCCCAAATCTTTATGTTGCATTTCTCTTCCGGAAAACATAACCGTTATTTGAACTTTATCTCCGTCTTCAAGAAAATCCCTTATTTTTTTAAGTTTTACATTAAAATCGTTTTCTGCGATTCTTGTTCTGAGTCTAACTTCTTTCAATTGCATATTTTTTTGTTTCTTTTTAGACTCTTTTTCTTTCTTTGCTAACTCGTAACGAAACTTCGAATAATCTATAATTTTACAAACCGGCGGTTTCGCTTGTGGTGCAATTTCAATTAAATCTTGTCCTGCTTCTCTTGCTCTTTTTAGAGCTTCCGCGATAGGAACAACTCCTACCTGTTCGCCTTTTTCATCAATAAGTCTTACTTCAGGTACTCTTATGTACTGATTAGTACGATATCTTCGAATATCTATACAATCCCCCTCGCAGGACTTTCACCTGCAAAAATAAAAAAATAGAACGGATAAAGATACCCGTCCCATATATATAATACAACACATAACTCTAAACTTCTAAAACCTTTTCCCTAAAAGTAAGGTGAAGGTGAGTCGGGACGACTTCTTTAACCAATTTAGTTCAATTATTATAATTAAATTATTTTAAAAAGTCAACAGTTACGGCAATGTACAAAATGTACAATGTATAATGTATAATTAAAGAAATTTTTAAAAATTGTATTTACACAGAATAAAAAAGGGTGATTTGTTTTATACAAGTTTAACTAAATAAAACCATTTTATTCTATCTTCCGGTTGCAGCATAAATTATTGCTTGTTCCATAGAAGATGCATCTGCAATATTTTTGCCTGCAATATCAAATGCCGTTCCATGTCCCGGAGAAGTTCTTATAAAAGAAAGACCTGCCGTAACATTTACTATTTTTTTAGGATTTAACACTTTTAAAGGTAACATAATTTGATCATGATACATTCCTACAATCAAATCATATTTGTTTTTCAAAAATTTTGCCCATGCAACATCAACAGGATAAAGACCGCAAATATTATAACCTTGTTTTTTTAATTTTTTTATTGCCGGAACAATTTTTTCTTTTTCGTCATTACCTAAAATTCCGTTATCACCCGCATGAGGATTTAATGCACATACCAATATTTTAGGATTTCTTTTTAATATTTTCTTTACAAAATCCGCCGAAAGTTTAGTTGTTAAAACAATATCTTTTTGTGTTAAAGATGAAGAAATTTTTGATATGGGCAAATGTCTTGTTACCATAACGGAATTTATATCATCGCAAATCATCATCATACAATAATTTTTAGTTTTAGTAAGTGCTCCCAAAAATTCGGTGTGGCCGGAATATTTCAGACCTGCATATTTAAAAGATTCTTTTGACACGGGAGCCGTAACCATAGATTTTGTTTTTTTGTCCATACACATTTTTACGGCAGTTTTTATTGCATCACAAGCAATAAGTCCGGACACTTTTGAAGGTTTTCCTATAACTGCCTTTTTATTGTAATCGGAAGAAAAAACAAACTCTATATTTTTATATTTTTTATTTATATCAAAATATTGTGAAATTATTTTTTTATCACCAACAACAACAGGGCTGCAAACCCTTTGAACTTTCAAAGAATTTACAGCCCTAAAAACTATTTCCGGACCTATACCCGCCGGATCACCTATTGTTATTGCTACTTTCGGTTTTAACATCTGTTACCAAACTTGGTTTATCTTTATATTTGATTTTGCTTTTAAACCTTCTATCCATTTATCATAAAGTTTTTTACCGTTTTGTCTGTACAAAACTTCTGCCAAATCGTTTTTAACATCATCAAAAGTAAAAGATGCACTTGCTCTGCTTTCGGTTACCCTTAAGAAATGATATCCTGATTCGGTTTGTACCGGTTCTTTTGTATATTGACCTACGGACATAGAAAAAGCTTTTTCTTCCAATCTTTTATCCAAATCTCCTTTTACAACAAAACCCATATCACCTTTTCTTTGTTTAAGCATGGAATCTTCGGAATATTTTTCGGATGTTGCAGCAAAACTTGCACCCGATGCCAACTCTTTTTTTACATTGGCAACTCTGTTTTCTGCTGCTTTTCTTTCTTGTGCAGATGCATTTTTATCACACTTAATATAAATTTGACTTAATCTTACTTGCTCGGAAGACATTCTTTTCAACAACTTTGCAACTGCATCCACCGTTTCTTCTTCCTCTTTAGATAAATTAAGTTTTTCTCCTTTCATTTTTGCTCTTACATTGTCGTAAAACTTCTTAATTTCAGCTTCTGTCGGTTGCTTAATATTGTTTTTCATTTCTTTTTCAACAAGTTTTTGAACCATTAATTGCTCTTCTATCCTTTTTTCAAATTGAACTTGAGATAATCCTTCCTTTTTCAATTCTGCCTGAAAAGTTTCTTCATTAGGAAATCTCTTTTTTACTTGAGCCAACGCTTCATCCAATTCTCTTTTTACAATTTTTATTTTTTGTTTTTTTGCTTCCTGAATTAAAACCATTTGTTCTATTCTTTGTTCCAAAATTTGGTTTTTTAATTCATTAATTTTTGCTTCCGATTGTTCGCTTACCGGAGTCATTGCCATATATTGTTGTACCATCGGTTCAAGAATTTTATCAAATTCCGAACTCATTAACGGTTCTCCGTTAACTATCGCCAACGTTTTATCAACAACTTCTTCGCAAAATCCTACTCCGACAAAAAGACAAAATATACACACCAACGCTAAAATTTTCTTCACTTTATTTTTCCTCCTTTGTAGTCAATATTAATTTGAAAAACTATCCAAACCGGGGCCATCTTGTTGTTCTTCGTTTGCTTGCGTAACATTTGTATCGCTCATATTATCCAACTTTGAATAATCTATTGTAACATTTAATTTTTTCTTTGTATCTTCAAACCATTTTTCGAATTTTGTCTTTTCTATGATACTTTTTATTTCTGCTTTTGCTACATCTTCCGGTATAGGAGGTAATTTTTCTTCGGAAACTTTTGTTATTATATGTAATCCGAAAGGTGTTTCTACTATATCGGAAATTTCTCCTTTCTTCAAATTAAATACTACTTCTTCAAATTCTTTAACAAGTTCTCCTCTTCTGAAAGGTCCTATCTGTCCGCCTCTTTGTGCAGATACTTTATCGGTTGACATTTCTTGAGCAACTTTATCAAAAGATTCCCCTTTCTTTATTCTGTCAAAAGCAATTTCTGCTTCTTCTCTTGTAGGAACAAGAATATGTTTTGCAACCACGGCTATAGGATTTGTAAAATCTTCTTTGTGTTCTTCGTAATATTTGTTTATTTCATCTTCACTTGCAGTTATCATATTTTCTTGAACATCTTTAAGATACATCTCTATCATTAAACCGTCTTCGTAATCTTTCAACTGTTTTTTCTGTTCCGCTTTAAAACCTTCTATAGAATTCTTATATTCTTCTCTTTTGTTTACACCCGCTTGCTTTGCTGATTCCAATATTAATTTTTCTCTAACCAATAAATCAATAAACTGTTTTTTACCCGGTTCGGTATTGATATATGCTTGATATGCAGGTGGTGCAGACATCAATCTTTCGGAAAAATCTTCCGTTGTTATAGTATCACCACCAACTTTTGCAATAATATCACCTTTTTGTTTACATCCGCCTAAAACCAACAAACCACAAATTAACAATGCAAAAAATTTTAAAACTTTCATTTCAAACAATTCTCCTTAATTACTTAGCTTCCTTTATATATTTATTTTTTATTAATTCTTTTATTATACTTGTAACATCTTTTTTTATAGTCTTTTCTTCTTCCCCATATTCTTTAGACAATGTTTCTACTATTTTTGTTTCATCAAAACCTTTATCTATAAGTTTCCACACAGAACTTCCGGACTCATTAAGATATGCAGGATCTTGTTTTGGAGCAACAATAACAATCTCACCGTCTGTTTCTTGCCACAAAACGCCCTTACAAATAGCATATTTCATTATACTATATCCTCCACAATATGAATATTGTTTATTATATTAAATTTTGTTTAAATATACAAAAATGCAAGCACTTGACTAAAATACAAATGTATATTATAATATTGTATACTATAGAAAAATAACTGGAGGATTTATATGAAAAAAGAACTTACGGAAAAGCAGGAAAAAGTTTTAGATTTTATTAAAAAGTTTCATAGCAACAATGCAATGATGCCGACAGTTAGAGAAATTGCAAAAAATTTTAAATTATCTATCGGTTCGGTTCAACAGCATTTAAGAGCACTTTTGTCTAAAGGTTTTTTAATAAAAAGGGGCTCTTTATCGAGAGGAATAGATTTTCCCAACAGAAAAACATTTGCACAAGTTCCTGTTTTGGGAACCGTTCATGCCGGAACATTTTTAGAACAAATTGAAGATGCAAGTGATTATATATACATAAACACGGATGTAACACGAAACAGAAAATGTTTTGCCTTAAAAGTTAAAGGAGACAGCATGGAACCTTCCGGAATAGTTGAGGGAGACACAATTGTTGTTTCTAAAGGAGAACTTCCTTCCAACGGAGACATAGTTGTTGCTTTAGTAGATAACGAATCTGCCGTAAAAATGTTTTATAAAGAAAAAGGAAAAATATTTTTAAAGTCCACTAACCCTAAATATCCTACATTGAGCTCGGACGATTACAAAATTGATGTTGTTGGAAAACTTATATATTTGGTTAGACAATATAAAAACTAATTATGAAATTATTTTTTTATATTTTGTTTATAATTGATATTATTGCCGGAATCGTTTTATCTGTTTTGCTTAATGTAATTATCGGCATAATAACAGCTTGTGTTTTGTTGTTCATAAATATTGTTACTTTTACCGTTATTTTAAAAATAGAAAAAAAGAAAAAAGAAATTGAAAATATTAACAAAGATATTTATTGATTTTTTATTAATTTGTTTTTATTAAATTTTTTCTTTTCTTTATATATCCTTGAACAAGAAATATAAATATTGAGAGGATATACAAAGCACAAACAAGAACAAACAAATCGCCTATTCTGTCGTATACGGTTATATACTTATTTGTATAAACTTTCTCTTCAAAACAAACATGTTCTTTGTTTTTTGTTTGTTTTATAATGGTACCGGTAGGTGCTATTACTCCCGATATACCTGTGTTTGCGCAAACTATAAGATACTTTCTGTTTTCTATTGCTCTAAAAATATTCATTGCAAAATGTTGGTACGGATACGATAAACCGTCACACCAAGCATCATTTGCATGTGTAGTCAGTACAGTTGCTCCTTTCAACACTAACTCTCTCGACAAATACGGATAATAATTTTCGGAACAGATGTTTATTCCCAAAACACATTTTTCCGTATCACAAACTTCCAAATCTTCACTCCTGTTCAAACTGTCCGACAAATCAATTCTCTTAAATAGTTCGGACAAAAATCCTTCAAAAGGTACATATTCTCCAAACAGAACCAAATGCTTTTTCTTGTATCTATGTATATTTTTGCCACTGTTATTTAAAACAAATATAGTATTAAAAGTTCTTCTTCCCTCATCAAATTTTCCGCCTATCAATGTTATGTTGGAATACATGGAAATTATTTTAACCAATCTTCTAGCCCGAACATCTTTTTGCAGTTTTTTGGGTAACACGGTTTCAGGATATAAAAGAATATCCAATTTACTGTTTTCAAAGTAAGCGGCTCCGGCACTTAATATTTTTATTATTTGTTTTTTATATTCTTCACTATTCTTTCGTTTTTGTGCTATATTCGGTTGAACAACCCCGACTTTCAATTCTGCATCGTATTTTATGTTATTAAATTGACTTATTCTTAACTTACCATAGCCAAACAAGCTCAACATTATTATTAACGATATTATCAAATATTTTTTTTCTTTATTATACATCCAATAAAAAAGCAAACAGTTTATAAGCATTACTAAAAAAGATATACCATAAACTCCAAAGATATCGGATATTTGTATTATTGATAAAAATTTAAATTGAGAGTATCCCAGCAAATTTATAGGAAATCCGCTTAAAATATAATTTCTTATATATTCCAACAAAGTCCATAAACCGGCAATAAAAAAAAGAGCGTATACGTTTTTTAACTTTTTTACTAAACTTACTATTCCTGCCCAAACACAAAAATATACAGACAAATACAACCACATCCAAATGGAAACGATAAAGGAATCAACAATAGATCTTGTATTGTTTAACAAAAACAAAAACATCCAGTTTATTGACATCATTGAATAAACTATTCCGACAATAAATCCATATAAAACAGAATATTTTAAATTGTTTTTATATATACAGTATATTAACGGAACAAAAGCTATCCACGCAAACAAATACGCATTGTATCGTTCAAATGAAAAAGCTAACAACATTCCCGATATTATCGAAAATATTAAATATTTACCTTCATATTCTTCTATTATAAGTTTGGTTATTATTTTCTTTATCATAAAACTATTATATTATTTTACAAACAAAAAAGGCAGATTTTTATTATCTGCCTTCCTTGTTTTATTCCTTGATATTGTCGTTAATTATGCCGATGCCGCTATCGCATGAATATCGGACAATCTCATTATCGGTGTTCTGAATTTATCTTTCTTTGTATCTTTCAAGATATCCATTACATCTTCTATCTTTGCATCTGCCGCAAATGTAATATTCTTTTCTACTATCGCTTTTTGTAATTTGTTTACATCTATTACAAAATCTTCATCCGCTTCACTCTCTGCTTCTTTTACACTCTTACCATACATATTCACTATTACATTCTGATTTACCGCTTTACTTATCATCAATTTCGATTTTATCGTATCATTTGCTCCTGCTAAGAATTCTCTTGCATCTCCTTGTTGAACTGCCGTTATTAACAAGTCTCTTAATCCGCTTATCAATTTAATTTCAACTTCTAATTCTTTTGAACTTATCTCTTCACCTTTGCACATTTCTACCGCTTTTGCCATCTTGTTCGTACTTGCTTTGACTATTGCCTCTATTTTTATTTCCGCTTTAACATCTTTATTCTCTAATTCTTCCTTATCTCCTAATAAGCTTATATATTCTAACATCTTGTCCATATCTTTATCCCATATTGCAAATACATAGTCCATCACTTTATTGAACTCTTCAGGTGCAGTTACTCCGTTTATTATTACTCCCAATATCTCTTTCTCTTTTTCTCCGACTTCTTTCCCTTCCGTCATCTTGCTTATTACTTCGTCTGCCCCTTTACTCAAATAATCAAACCCTTTCATTCCTTCTTGTGCCAATACTAATCCGGTAAATTTATATCCTTGTTTTTCTATCTTTGCTATATCTTCTCTGCTGCTTACTTTGGCTACATGATCTTTATCAAAGTATGCTATTACAGGACTTGTTATCTCTGCTTTATCTGTCATTGTCGCATATTCGTATCCTGTCATTTCTTTTATTATTCCTATACTTACCGTATTTTCTTTTCCTGCCGCTTTCAAACTATCTATTCCTTCATATTCACTTTCTCCGGTTACCATCTCTACTGCCATCTTCGTTAAGCCCTCTACCAACCCTATCATCGGTACTACTATTGTTACTCCTTCCATTGCTTGGGCTGCGCAATTTTCCAACAACATTTCTTTTACCGCTTCTTGTGTATATTCTTCTTCCGTTGCTTCATTTACTTTTGCGGTTATATTTTCTATGTTGTTTT
>Ga0265300_10001271_pt1 | contig 24112 bp, 15 predicted proteins | sample AusTroGonzalo_MG_FD_193482 | JGI IMG/M metagenome (GOLD analysis project Ga0265300, IMG submission 193482) | Bovine rumen microbial communities from tropical cattle in Woodstock, Queensland, Australia - Gonzalo_03 | ecosystem: Host-associated > Mammals > Digestive system > Stomach > Rumen ...
TCGCTGCCGCACACTCGAGGGCATGGTCTTGGCACGTCCCCTGGCAACAGGGTCAGTCATTACAGACGCATCCGTGAATGCCTTTATCGACCGCGAACTCATGGAAGCACAACAGACCGAGGGGAAACTGCCACAGATGATGTGGGAATATTACTTCTCTTTGCTGAATGAACTCTTCAGTTTCCTCCTCCTGCAAAACGACATGAAATATTTCCATCGCGTGGTGAACGAACATCTCTACAACGCTCATCCCCTGTTGCTCGAAATCATCCAGTCATCACTGCCAAAGATAGACACCGAGGTGGTGGAAGTGTCGCAGAAATTCCAACAGCAATATGCCATGCTGATGCAGCAGAGCGGTGTGGCGTTCGCCCATAACGAACAACTACAAAAGCGACTGCAAGCAGCCATGACCTACTTCCACACCAAACTGCACGAGCACCTTGACCCTGTGATACTGCATACCAAAGTAGTCATCAACAACAAGCAAGTCGCCACACAATACAACAATGCCCTCGATGCCCTTATGCTCTCCTACAAACTGAAGGTGGGCATCTTCTCACGTTTGAAAGACAAAGGCTTCTCCATTCGTGACTACCTATCCGCCAAAGCGAAAGCCGTATTAGATGAGGTGAAAGTGGATGAAAAGAATGCCAGGGTGGAGAACGCTGAGAAACATCTCACCAAAAAGGCTGCGAAGGAGAAGGCACCCAAGAAAGAGAAAATTGACACAAGGGACGTCACTTACAAGCTCTTTCGTGAAGGGAAAAGCATTGAAGAGATAGCCAAAGAACGTTCACTCACAAAAGGAACCATCGAAAACCATCTTGCCTATTATGTCGAGAAAGGCGATTTGAAGGTCGGTGAAATTGTCAGCACCCAACACCAGAAGATCATTCGCGGCATTGTTCGTTCATTCAACAAAGCCTATTCTCTCTCCGAAGTCAAGAGCCTCCTCCCCAACGACTACTCGTATGCCGAGATCAAACTCGTCATTGCCGACATGAACAAGGAGAACAAATAAATCATTGCTGAGCCACAAACTCATCGTACTGTTCCCTGTAACCATTGAAGATATTGATGTCCACACCCCCGTGGATGCCAGCCACGCGACCGTCATAGCAGAGTTGCCAGAAGAGCAGCTTCACATCAGGGCGATAGACGTTGTAACGCGCTATCCACACTTGGTAGTCACGACAGAGGTCGGGAGCATTCACCAAGTGATACTTGATGAAGTTCTGGCTGACATAAAGAATCGGCTTCTTGCCAACAGCGCGTTCCACCATTTGGAGCCAGACACGCATATCGTTGAACATCTTTTCCTCACCTCCAGCCTGTTCTATCTGCTCGTCAGTGGGTTCCACATCCAGCACAGGCGGCATATCGCCTGCAAGAATCTGGGTGTTCTCCAAGAAGTACTGCGCCTGCTCCTTGCCTGTCGCCTTGAAAGAGAAGAAATGATAGGCTCCACACAGGATGCCATGCGCACGGGCAGCCTGAGCATCTTGCTCATAGTAGGCAGACTTGATGGTGATGCCCTGGGTGGATTTGATATAGACAAAACTGACAGGGAAGTTGATGTCGCCCTCCACCTGCGGACTGTTCTTGCGTCCCAACGAGGTGATGCGCAAGGCGTTCCAGTTGATGCCATAGACTTGACCGCCAATCTCATGCTGATAACGGCTGATGTCGATGCCATAGACACGATTATCCGTGTAGGTCATCTTCTCACCCAGATACTTGTCGTTCTCCCACTCACCAGCACGAACCAACAGGCTATCCGCCACCATGAATCCATGTCCGTGCCTGCCACCGTTCAGCCACTCACCTTCGTAATAGTCGCCGTTCCCATACCGCATGATGCCATATCCTTTCGGGCGGCCATCCTCCGTCATCATGCCCGTGTAGGAATTATTCAGCGTATCTGTCGAAACACCATAGAAAAGCGTGTCACGCTCGATGTATCGGTAGAAAGCCAACGAGGTCAATGCCCCACCCTCCACCAACGGAGAATGATAGTTGAGATGACAGAACTTCACCTTCCATTCGTAAATCAGGTCTGAAAAATCAGTATCGAGGAACAAAGGAGTGCTGAAAGCGGTGCAGCTGTCAGGAATGCTGGTCAGCGAATCATTCTTCAACACAACAAAACGCACATCCCCACTCTCCGACCGCATGTGCAGCAAAGAAGGACCCTCGAACAACCCATCGGCAACACGCAAGGGCAAACCATCCTTCTCATACTCACGCACCACCTTCACCTCTATCTCCTTGCCGTCGAGCATCAGGGAGTCGAGCAATGCCGACATCCTGTTCATGTGCTTCAAGCCCGACGCCAAAGCATAGGAGAAATTAGCCACGCCGATGTATTCATTGTCAGCAATGCTGTGATGCAGCAGATAATAATCCACCTCGTCAGTCATACGCTCCGCCCTGTGCCTTGCCGCAGTCAGATGCTGGCGGTTCCTGTCCAGAAACACCTCCACATGACTGTTCATCATCCGCATCTCATCCTCCATCTGCGCCTCCTCATCCACTCCCAGAATCAATCCGTTGGCAGACGGGAACAACGAAGAACTGTTCACCCACACCCCCACATTCTCCGACCTCACCAGCGCCGAATCGCGGTTCGTCGTCAAACCCACGAAAGCAGAATCCTCAGGCGAGAAACGGGAGAAATAGGCAACCTCCCGTCCATCAGCCAGCAAGGCAAAGCACACGCGCTGCTGCACATCCACCTTCGCCCGTTCCACTTCGTCCTCCGACCACGAGCGGTTGACATACAGCGCCTCCACCACCAGCACGGCCAAACACATCGCAGCCGCCACAAACCACCACGTCCTTTTCACCTTCTTCATACGCATTATACTTTCCAACTGCAAAGATACAAAAACATTTCACCGAATCATTCAAAGAGGCAAACTTTTCTGTAAAATATCCCAACAAAACACCATATATGTGGCAAAGAGTTCCCTTACGACTAACGATGGGTTTCCTTACGAGAAAAGGGTGGTTTCCTTACGAGAAACTACCCTTTTGTTTACTTGTATCTAAAGTCAGCCATTAGAGCCCCCAAAATCTTTGGCTCGAGTCATTTTGCCATTTGGCTCGAGCCAATCGATGATTTGGCTCGAGTTAAGGTTTTTGAGAGGTGTTTTGTAAACCCTTTTTGTCGGCGTCACACTTGAGACCATCAGCCATCATACATCAGACATTTCTTCGCCCTATTTCGTTTGCAAAGTTAATCATTTGATAGTTTAGAACCACCTTATTTTGAGTTAAGCACTAACAACTTTGGAGTTAACCAGTAAGTACTATGTCGTTAGCTATTCTGTACTTCTTGTAAAACTCTTGTTTTTAATGATTCCACATAATCATACGCAGCTTTCTTCAATTTGTATATCGGACTGCCATCGCTATTGGATCTATCTATTACAGCAAATCCACTTTCAATTAGTCGCTCAAAGAAATTATTCCATTCTGCTTTTTCTTTCCCACTATTAATACAAAAATCTTCTTCTCCAATCTGAATAAAAGTACCATCCATAGTTTTGGTTATCCAGCACTCCCCATCATCACAATTTGCCCATTTCTCCAAGTTCTCTTTGTCAAAGTCAGACAAAGAATCTTGTATCGGTTTCTCGCTTTCTTTTGTTTTTTTCCTCTGTTCGACAACAGGATTCAGTTTACATACTTCTTTGAGAAATTCGTTTCTATCTGACTCCCATTGCGAAAAAACAGACTGCTTTAGCTGGGGAAGATTAAAGAATTCCAGCACTTTATAAATAAACTCATTCATCCTGTCTGTTGCATCTTTTGCATTGACTTTGATGGAAATGAATCTATTGTCAATTACGCCTTTCAAGTCATCATATTCACAATCTGTAGTAAGGAATGAATAATATTCTTTTTTCTGTATCCATGCAGCCCCCATTTCATTAAGACAAATTGGACTTTGATAATATCGGGGAGAATGAACAATGATCATAAATACTTCATGTTCCTCAAATTGAGCTTTTATTTCAGGATAGATAGCTTTACCTATTCCTATCTTGTAATTAGGAACAGAGCTACAGAATATCTTTTCCGATTCTGACCCAATATAAAGTCTGAGTAACTTAACAAGAGCTTTAACAAAAGCCTCGTCTTCACTTTTATGGCTGATAAAGATTTTTTGGGGGCGGGAATAATTATCCTTCAATATTTTAAGAGAAGTCCTAATATCACCAAAGAAAAATGCATTTATGGTTCCGTTATCATTTAGTTTTGACGAGGCATCTGCTAAGGTCTTACTAATGGTAGGATAAGAGTCTTGTATCAGAGGATATAAATCTTTTATAATCCCTATGAGTTTTATCGTGTTCTTACCCACGCGAGTCCCTGTATAGAAATTTCCCATACTCTCAATGGCCTCGATCCCTTGATTGATGAGATGTCGTATTTGGATTTTACTATTCATATCATTCCAATTTATCAATTAGTTATGCCATCATTAGCGAGCTACCGTTTCACAATTTGTTCAACAAGTTTATTGTTCAAATTGATAGCTTCAGACAGTTTGTCGGTTGGATACTCTTCAATTGGTACATCAAGCATGAACCTATACATAAACACAAGTTTATCATACGTTTTTTTCATTGCTTCTAAAATATCTGCTGTAAATATAGATATTGCAGCTAACATATTTTCTTTATGGAGGTTTTGAACATTGACGCCCTTCTCGATAGCCTTTCTACTCATTGCAGTCACAAGCATGATATATGATTTTAATATTAGTTCAGAACTGTCTGAAAGTAAAGGCATAACACTTGTAACATATTCATCAAACGAACGAATGTCTTCATCCAATTTGCAAATATATTCCCATGAATTGACAATGCAGTTTTTGTCACATTTATGGTTGCACATCTCCTTCTTAGTAAACTTCACATTGCCTTTACATTCATAAAGGTTAAAAGAGTATAGCCGGTTGACGTCTTGGTTTAGCTTCGCAATAGAACGAAGAACCTCTTTCATCACCTTGATCCGTTCTTCTAACGTTTTACTACTTCTGGCAATGTCTTTCGCCAATTTTGCTTTATGTGATTCTAGTTCCCTATCAAATTTATTGATTATTGATTGGCGTTTGTGGAAAAACAAAGCAGTACAAATGGCAGTGACTAACGAAGCCACAATGCTTGCGATAGAAATCCAGTCTTTTACATTAAGCTCTAACAAAATGTGTGTTATATCTTCTATCATAGAATCATTAATTAATAATCATTCGTTCAATTTCTCTCTTTGCTTGCTCCAATATATTCTTTCCCTCTTCTTGTAAAAACTTGGCTTTATCACGCATAGCATAAACATTATCAACTATATCCTGCTGCTTTTCTGGGGGAGGAACAACTACGGATTGAGAAAGAAATTCATCTAGAATTAGATTTCTAATTCCATTAGTCTGGCTTTGCATTGAGTCAGTAACTCCTATATTATACATTGTTTTCAAAAAACAATATAAATAATCGGGATTTATTCCTGAAACCTTTATCTTCATCAAAAAATTGCTGAATGCAATATTACAAGAATTGAGCAATTCCTTTTCTATGATAGCAACTCTCCCTACGGGCTGATCGTCACTACCACCAGATTTTTCAATGATTATGTCATTCTCTGACATATTCATTTTTACGAGCCGTTCGTCTTTTATCAGGCGATGCTTTGCTTTTGATATATTAACATTCAGATTGTATTGATTATCGATTTCAGTCGCTCGTAAAGTTAAACACCGAGCATAACCTTCTGGTATAGTGTCACTATCTTCTATTCCCCAGTCTCCAGAACATGATTCCCTCACAAAAGAATTCAAAGCCCTTGTCTCAAAGCGAGCTGCATTTATGCTGTCAAGCAACTGCTGAACTTGTAGAGAATACTTTTTGGGATCTAATCTCTTGCCGGTAAGATTATTATATGAAATATAGAACACTCTGTCATTTAAGTCTGTCTTTGATTTCGGTAAAATAATTCCAAGTTCATTTAACACATAAGAATCAATACTATTTAATATTTTCTTAGCTTCAACTTCCTTTTCTTTCTTCGCCTCTAATGCATTGTCTATTGGAGTAAAGTCTATCCCCTCAATTATTGGAATACTTTTTAAAGAAGGATAGTCTAAAGCTGGTCGTGTTCCACCTGTAGAATGACGAGAAGCAATCCGTTCAACAATGTCAAGGTTAAGATAACGAGCCAGATATTTGCTTAATTTAGCATCACCTGTTTTTATAACGACCATATGCTGATTCGTATTCCCAACAAATCCTTTGGGTGCAACAGAAGCAATAGCCATTCGTCCAACACCTGTTATTTTTACCAACAAATCACCTTCGAAGACTTGACTCCTTTTTAGCAGACCATTATGTGTCTCCTCATTGATATAGATACAACCAGCGAGAGATAGTTCACCATTTGTTTGAAGATTCTGAACCCTAAGAAATGGTATCCCATTCTTTTCATCTGTATAGAATGAGTCGGCTTCTGTTTTCGTTGGAGTCGCACCACCAGCAAAAGAAATGGCATAGTCCCTTAGTTTATGCGTAGCTAAAGAACGTATCCTAGTTTCAAGTGAGGAGAGGGAAGGCTTGTAGAATTCAGGTTCTAACCGTCCTTCAATCTCCGACCGATTGACGATGAAGATTTTATTTCTATCAATATGTTGAGGAACTTCGTATGGCATAGTTCAAATTGATTCGATAAATTTCTTTAGTTCTTTTCCAATTATTTCCAGTTCATTTACAGGGGTTTCTTTACCTGTAGCATCATAGCCGATTTGTTCAGCGATTGCCATAAAAATCGGATAATCTTCTATCTCGGTCTTACACATTTCCGCGAAACGATCTTTTAACAGTTCTTTTAGGTCGTCAATCTTTTGCCTATATTGTTCTGTTATCTGTTTTTTCCAATCAATGAAATCTTCAGTCTTTTCGATTGACTTATTGTCGTGAAAACCAGTCTTATTCTCAAAACCTATATGTTTCTTTATTATATTCTTCTTTTCTTTCTCCCATTTCTCAACAGTTGCGACGTAATTAGCTTCACTCTTTATACGTTCTTGCAATTTCAGTTTTAAGTCAATGATTCTCCTGTTTTGTTCGCTGGTCCATTTCTTCAAAAACAAAACAGAACTTTTCACACCAGCACCATTTGCCTTGAAAGCATCTTGAGGCATACTCACTACAGCTACTATGCGAAACCATTCTTCAATAATGTCACGCACGTATTGTAAACTGCTATTAGTGAGTATACCATCAGGAATGACTATAGCAAGGTATCCTCCTTCTTTAAGAAAGTTTTTATCTTGTTCAATAAAAAGAACTTCCGTACTTTGGCTGTCACGTTCTTTAACAGCAGAGTTTTTCATGTCGAGCCAATCAACATCTTTGTTTCCTAAAGAATACTGATGCAAATATGCCTTCTCAGTTTGTTTGACGGTGCTTCCAAAAGGTGGATTGGTGATTATTACATCAAAGGTTCCATATTCAAATCCCTTGTTGCCAGTTCTCTCCATCATCACATTGTCACGTAAAAGGCCATCACTTGATATGACATTAGTATGGCCATCATCGTGAATAATCATATTCATCTTGGCTGTACGGGCAATTTGTTCGTTAATCTCTATACCAAACAAATTATTCGAAGCAAAGTCATGCCAATGGTTGTAATGATCTACGGTTCCTTCATCATAATATTCTCCTGCTTGTTGTCTAACCTTATCCAATGCATAAAGCAAAAAGCCCCCACTTCCACATGAGGTATCAAGGACTCTCGAATTATTATTGATTGGTAATACATCCACTATGAACTTTACAATATTTCGAGGTGTAAAATATTGACCAAAATCACCACGAAAATATGAACCCATAAAAGTTTCGAATGCTTTGCCTTTACTATCCAGATCGGTTTTAGACAAATTTGCTCCTTGTAAATAACTTACAACAGTTCTGATACGCTGTGGTGTCAGCCGGATATTATCTTTAAAGACTTCCTTGTCTTTATTCCTACCCTCCTCATAAAGAGCTAAAATTCTTTCAGCCAATTCCGTCGTTATCTGTTGCTCTATAACATCAATATCTTTTTGAGTGGCATTCTTAGGCTTCTCAATATCAAAAATTTGAAAGTCATACGGTTCACCTTTTTTACGAGGTTTGCGTTCGTCCCATATTTTGCAGAAAATAAGTTTATCCAATTCATCAAATGCGTCAGAAGGATTCAATTCTCCTCCTGCCCAAAGAGACTGGTGTGCTTTTTTAAAACGGTTGGTAAGTTCACTTTCAGAAACCTGTTCGAGATCAAAGAATTGCTGTTTGATAGCATCATCCCCAACTTCTTCATCTCGTAATCGGCCACCCTTTACAAATGTATATTTGGGTATTGGTTTGCCTAATATAGGAATATTGGGAATTTGTATTCTGGTTTGCCTTTCCTTATCAATTTGCAGATAAGAATCTTTGATGCCAGAAGTTGTCCAAATATATTTAACTGTTCCAGAAAGTGCATAAGCATAACTTGCAGCTTGTTCTATAGCTTGAAGAAATTCCGCTTCTGATACTTCTTGTTTTTTGCATTCTACAATAATAGAGGGATTCAGGCATAAATCATCTTCATATACAATAATATCTGCCTCTTTTTTACTTGAACCCATAGTTACCTTTTCAAACAACTTGATTCTTTGTACTGGATAATTATACACGAGAATCAGTTTCAAAAAAGATTCAGCCTCTACTTGTTCCTCTGGATCAAGATAACTGCGTGATTTATTGATATGTGCGTATGTTATTCGGCTATAATCTTCATTAAAAGCAATAAGCCCCTTTTCAACACCTTTTTTTATAATATCTTCCATCTTGTACAATTATTCTATGTTTTCTTTTTCTTTCCTTATCTCATCCAGCACTTTCCCGTTATACGAGAAATATTTGGCACCTTGATAGGCACCAGAGGCATTGCGATGCTCTTCTGGCATAAAGGTGCCAACAAAGGGAGAGAGTTTATAGATGCGTCCCTCGTACTCGATGCTATCATCAGAAGCAACCTTTACGACGATGCCTGTAAGATCAAAGGTGACTTGCTCACCAATCTTGATACCACACATAGAGAACTTGAAGCGAGGACGTTTCACCTCTCGTTTCTGAGCTTCCTTGTGTTCGCTTTCCACAATGGGTTTGTTGTCTTCGTAAAGTGTCACCTCTGCATCATCTATCGTCATCGCAATATCACGGAAAATGTCGAGTGCCATCTGTGGGGCGACATTGAAGAACTCACGGTTTTGACGAATACGAAGGTCTGTGAGGCGATCAATGGTTTTATGTACCAGTTTCTCCACCTCATTGTATTTCGTGGTTTTCATTGTGGCGAAAATCTCGAATGGCAAAGGAACGGCAGTATTATCCAGTTCCTTTGAGCGCACATCGACAGGGCGACTGCTCTTGCCGATCTTTACCCAATCCTCGCGAAAGCTGGGATTAGTCAATATATAAACATAACCAGGTTCTTTTGTTACCATATATCTTAATTTTATTTTACTGAATCAAGAACCACATTCCCATTCTTGTCAAACTATAGGTTTTGAGGTTTGTAGCCACAAAGTTAGTATAAATTGAAGAAAGCACAAAGTATTTTCTCATTAAATCTCAAAAAAAGTTTTTGAGGTATGGGAAAAAGTGTGTATCTTTGCAAGTGAAAAGCAATTCGAATTCAATGAACAATGATGAACAGCAACAACTGGAACGATTATTTGGAGGCAATCCGCATCTCAAAGCCACGTTGGAACAGACGTGTGACTTCGAAGGAAAGGATAAAGAGTCAGCTGAGACTCAACCAGTCTTTAGGAATAAAGAATCCCTACTTAGGCATGTCGTTCAGCGAGCTCAAAGCCTTGGGACATGGATTGAGAGGATAGAAGATTATGTGAAGGAAATGATTGGCAATGGTCAAGAGAATGATGTTTTCATCTCTCTTGATGATGTTTCCGCCATCAAACTTAACAATTTTGCCCTTCTGCCTGCTTCTGCCACTAATCTGAATGGCTTCATTCATCGTTTGCTTGCTCATAACAAACTATTCCCAGAGGATGCATATACAATCTTGGGCTTCGCTTTCAATAGCGAAAATGAACCATGTGTCGTGTTGAAACAGCCTTTCATAGAGCCACTTCGTTATGCCACAGATGCTGAAATAGATGATTTTCTCGAATCGCATGGCTATACTGTCGATATGGATGACATTTGGTTTGATGGTCGCTATGAAATCTCTGATGTGAAATCGTCCAATGTCCTTGTTGATATGGACGGCAACTATCATTTCATTGATGCCGTTGTGAACGATGCGCGTTATCAGATTGACAAGATCAATAAAATCAGCATCAAACACCCAGAAAAGAGAAGCACTTGAGAGTAATGATCAGCTGAGGCGGGTTATTGGGAGTCCGAGCCAAGCGGACTACCAGAGAGTGCCAAGCGGACTCCAAGAAGGGCTGTTTTAAATTGCCGACGGCAAAGCATCAAAGAGGCGTCGGCAAAGCATCGTTTTGCCGCCGCCTCTTTTTGAAGGGCATTTTTTTTCTACTATTAAAGGAAAAATTTGTTACCCTTAAGGGTTGCAAAATTTTCCCTTAAGGGGAAGCATTTTTCCACCTAACTAGAGAAAAACATTTTCCTAACTGGGGCGCAAAAGGGAACTCCCCTAGAACGATGAGTTAACTCATTTCATCAATCGAGTTAATTCAAACGATGATTTGAGTTAACTCACGTAATTTTTTGTTTAACCATAACCTTTAGGATGGAAGATATTAGATGTTAAATGTAAAATGTTAAATGTTTAATGTAAAATGTTTAATGTAAAATGTTTAATGTTAAATGTGAGAGGATACCTTGCACGTTAGCACTTCAACAGCATAACATTCCTCACACCACACACCTCTTACCTCAAACAAGCGAAGAGGCTCAACCTTGGGTGATTCCAAGTGTTGAGCCTCCTGCTGCCCTCAAACGTCAATCTCATCGGCAAAGACTGTATCGATTTCATTCATGAAGCAAGGGGACAGTTTGCAAGAAACAAGAGAAAATGGGGTATCTGGGTGTATTTTCTTGTCGGGGGGAGAAAAAAACGGGAAAATGCATCGGGCATACAAAATAATTCTGTAACTTTGTGGGCGTAAACATAAATAATGGAATTATGCAGAAAATAGATTTGAACGGGAAGACCATCTTGGTCACGGGAGCGGCTGGTTTCATCGGCAGCAATCTGGTGAAACGACTGATGAAGGATGTGAAGGATGCCACCATCATCGGCATCGACAACATGAATGATTATTATGATGTGGCGCTGAAAGAGTACAGGTTGAAGGAACTGGAAAATCTCGATTCTCAGAGCGTCAATTATCTATTCATCAAGGGCGACATCGCTGACAAGGCGACGATTGACGGCATCTTCGAGCAGTACAAGCCTCAGGTGGTGGTGAACCTTGCGGCTCAGGCTGGCGTGCGTTACAGCATCACGAACCCTGACGCCTACATCCAGTCGAACCTGATTGGTTTCTACAATATCTTGGAGGCTTGCAGGAACTGGCCTGTGGAGCATCTGGTGTATGCCTCTTCGTCGAGCGTGTATGGCTCGAACAAGAAGGTGCCCTACTCCACCGACGACAAGGTGGACAACCCTGTGAGCCTTTACGCTGCCACGAAGAAGAGCAATGAGCTGATGGCTCACGCTTACAGCAAATTGTACAACATCCCTTCGACGGGTCTTCGCTTCTTCACGGTCTATGGTCCTGCTGGACGTCCGGACATGGCGTATTTCGGTTTCACGAACAAGCTGGTGAAGGGTGAGACGATTCAGATTTTCAATTTTGGCAACTGCATGCGTGACTTCACCTTCGTGGATGACATCGTGGAGGGTGTGGTGCGCATCATGCAGGGGGCGCCAGAGAAGAAGCAGGGCGAGGATGGGCTTCCGCTGCCTCCGTATGCGGTGTATAACATCGGCAACAACAGTCCTGAGAATCTGCTGAATTTCGTGGACATCCTGCAACAGGAACTCATACGTGCCAAGGTGCTGCCTGAGGATTACGACTTCGATGCGCACAAGCAGCTCGTGCCGATGCAGCCTGGTGATGTGCCGACCACCTACGCCGACACTTCTGCATTGGAACGTGACTTCGGTTTCAAGCCTTCCACCTCCCTGCGGGACGGTTTGAGGGCATTTGCAGAATGGTATTCTGAATTTTACAAATAACGGAGAGGGCTTTTTGCCCTCTTTTTTGTTTTTTTAATACCAAAGTTTTGGAGATGCAAGATTTTGGCTGTATTTTTGCCACCAAAATTTGCCGTGTTGGCATCTCTTTTGTGTAATCAAATCATATAACAGATATGAATATCAACAATCGCTTATTATCTATTACCGTATTAACTATTTTATTATCAATGGGAATACTAAGAGTTTTTGGTCAAGGTATTGATTTCGCCTCAAAGTTGAAGTCGGCTATTGAGAAAGTGCAGAAGGAGGCGGACAAGGATCCTGACACCTTTAAGGAGAATGTGGCTCAGCTGGAGAAGAACTGGGGCAACAGGAAAAATCCTGTGGAGCAGAGTGTGGTGCACGCCATGTTGGGTTCTGCCTACAGGGAGATGAAGTGGACGAGCATTTCAGATTTTGACCAGGAGACACGTGCAGATTACGACCAGAAGCGTGACAATCATTTTGCCCATATACTGGATGACATGGAAGCGCTGGCCGATGCCAAAGCAAGCACCTATTCCGTGTTGTTGGAAGAGAAGGGCAAGGACAGCGAATTGTTTAAAAACGACATGTTGGCGGTGATGATTGACTTCGTGATGGAGAACGCCTCATTGAAGAGACATGAGAAGGCTGACATCTATGAGAAGGCGTTCAACCTCTACCGCAAGCGTGACAACCTGAACGGATATGGTTTGATGAAACGCAGGTGGTTTCAGGAGAAGCGCGAGGTGGAAAGCCAATATGGGAGCATCACCTATGACCAGCACAAGGACAGCCTTTATCAGCTGATGATGGAACTGAAGAAGGAAGAGGTGGGCGCAGACCTTGCGCTGGATTACTGGCATACATTCCTCTGGGGCGACAAGGGCATCTTGTTCCTGAAGTGGGCTGTAGATAACATCGGCAGTTCACGTCGGAAGAGTGAGGTGAAGAGAGAGTTGGAGAATCTCCTTCAGCCCAAGGTGAGCAGGTTGGGCGGAGATGAGATGATGGCGAATCGTCCTTTCTCGATGAAACTGAACTACTGGAACTGTGAACGTGCTACGCTGACGGTGCGCAAGTTTGCAGGATGGACAGAGACGAAGAATGGTACAAAGGAACTGAAGTTGACAGGCGATGTGGTGGAGAAGAAGGAAGTGGTGCTGGAGATGGATTCGACCAATACGGCGAGAAAAGCCGAGGGATTGCCAGTGGAGGGCAATGCGGAAACAAGCATGACGCTGCCCCCAGGTCGCTATGTGTTTATCGCAGAAGGATTGGGAAGGCAGAGTGTGCAGGAATTCCGAGTGAGCACCATCCGCATCATCAGGGCTGACAAGAACAAGGAATCCTATCAAATCTATGTGGTGGACAATGAAACGGGACGTCCGCTGAAGGGTGTGAAGGTGCAGTGGAGAGAAAAACTGCCTGATAGCGACAAACGGACAGAAGGATGGGAAGACCGTGACATCGAGGGTGAGAAGGTGACTGGTGCGGATGGCATGGTGGAACTGGACAAGAACTGGTACATCCGTGTCGTCAGGACAAAAGATGACCTCACAAGTTGGGAACGCCGATACAACAACTGGCGCAATACTCCAGGGCATGACATCGATTACAATTATAAATTCATGACAGACAGGAGCATCTATCGTCCGGGACAGACGGTACAGGCCTCTGTGATTGCGTATAGCCAGTGGGGAGATGAAGTGAAGGTGATCCCCAACCAGAAGATGACGCTGACGGTGGAGGATGCCAAGTGGAAGAAGTTGACCACGATGGAATTGGAGTCGAACGAATTTGGTACGGCATCCTTCGAAATAGTACTTCCTGAAGACTGCGAAGTGGGCACCTTGCATCTGTCGGTGAAAGATGCTATGGACAGACACGAATCTGCTACGGTGAGGGTGGAAGAATATAAGCGTCCTACCTATGAGGTGACGTTCGGTGGCAATCGGACGGGACACTTCGGCGAGGTGTTGGAGGCAGAAGGTACAGCCATGATGTTTGCAGGTGTGCCCGTGCAGGGAGCCAATGTACACTATACGGTGGAATATGCCTCTGTGGATTTCAAGCGTTGGTGGGTTGAGACGAGATGGGTTCACCAGTCGGAAGGTGACATAACGACTGATGATGAAGGAAAGTTCCGTGTACCTGTTGCCCTGACTGACGAACATCTGACGCCCAACCGTGAGATGATGCGCTACCGCATCAAGGCCACCGTCACAGACGTGGCTGGTGAAAGTCACGATGCCGAATGGACGGTGAATGCCACCAGAAGGGAGTTCTATCTGGATCTGGACATTGAGGATGTGGTTGACTTGGGCGACGATGCTTCCTTCACGGTGAATGCCTACGACATGAATCGCGAGAAGGTGACGGTGAAGGGTAAGTACGCCATCGAGTACACCTATAATAAGCCGGTGGTGGAAGGTTTCTTCACTTCGGGCGATACCATTCTCCTGCCGAAGAACCTGAAACTGGGTGCACGCTATACCGTGAGAGTGATTGCCTATGAATCAGACAGTACAAAGGTGGAGGATTTGGACGATTTCACACCTTACGACTCTACCCTACCCGTCACCGAGGTGGCACAATGGGGCTTGAATGAGAAGTTCCGTCCAAAGGAAGAGGTGAAGGAACAGGACTTCATCCACACAAAGAAAGACACTTTCAAGAAGGGAGAAGGGGTTGACCTCTACTTCACGACAGCAGAAACCGATGCCTATATTATATATAATGTATATAATGGAAAGGGGTTGATAGACCATCAGGTGGGTGTGACAGACGGAACGATGAAGCATCTGCACCTGCCCTATAAGGAATCGTGGGGCGAGGGCATCGAGGTGGCAATCCTCTATGTGCGTAACGGCCAATTCACCCACATGAATAAACAGTTCACGTTGGAACGTCCAGACAAGAAGCTGAAGCTGGAATGGGCAACCTTCCGCGATAAGTTACAGCCGGGTCAGCAGGAACAATGGACGCTGACCGTATCGGACAAGAACGGCAAACGTGTGAGCGGAGCCGAGATGATGGCTGTGTTGTATGACGCGTCGCTTGACCGCATCTATTCACACTACTGGAGCTTCGGATTAGGTTTCAGACGCAATGTCCCAGTTGCAAGTCTGAGTTGTACAAGCAGACTGCCCTTCCCTACTTTCAACCTCTATGGGAAATCTTCTGACGAACACTCTTACCGACGCACCTACAATTCACTGGCAGGTTATGAGCACGACCGCTACTTGCGGATGAACAAGGCCGCTGGAGGACGGGTGTACGAGGTACTTGAGAGCCGTGCGATGGTGATGGCACCTGAAGATGGCTTTGAAGGTATGGCAATGGATAGGAATACGGGATACGATACGGGTGAAGAAGAAACGGTCATGGGTGCTCCTGTTGCAACAGAAGAGGCTGCTGTGCCAGAGGAGAACTTCGACAACGCCACCATCCGTGAGAACTTTGCAGAGACAGCCTTCTTCCTGCCTCATCTTGTGTCTGACAAGAAAGGTAATGTGAATATCCAGTTCACGTTACCTGAGTCATTGACGGAATGGCAGTTCATGGGCTTTGCTCACACGAAAGATGTGGATTATGGTCTTCTCCGTTCCAAGGCTGTGGCTCGGAAGGAGTTCATGCTGCGTCCGAACATGCCTCGTTTCGTCCGTTGGGGTGACAAGGCTGTAGTGGCTTCGTCCATCATCAACCAGAGCGAACAGGCGCTGAAAGGTGCTGTGAGAATGCGTCTGATCAATCCTGAAACGGAGGAAGTGGTGCTGACGCAAGAGAAGGCTTTCGAAGTGGAAGCTGGCAAGACTGTGGGTGTGGACTTCAGTTTCGATGTGAAGGAAGAATGGGCTGACCTCGATTGCGAAATCATCGCAATGTCTGGCAATGTGAGCGATGGTGAGAAGAATCATCTGCCTGTGCTCTCCACGAAGAAGGAAATGGTGGAATCCGTTCCTTATTATATCATCGGCAATGCTGAGGGTACTGAGGTGTCAAAGACCATGGATCTGACGAAACTCTACAATGAGAATTCATCGACAGCGACCAATCGTGTCTTGAAGGTGGAATACACTGACAATCCTGCCTGGATGTGCATCGAGGCATTGCGTAGTGTGAAGAATCCTGAGGAGGATGACGCCATCGACTTCGCTGCATCGCTCTACGCCAACACCAGATTGGTGGAACTGTTGCAGACCTTCCCTGTCATGGAGAAGCACGAAAACAGCGCTGAATTGAGAAAGAGAACGGAACAGGCTGAGACCAAACTGGCATCCTTGCAGAATAGTGATGGTGGTTGGAGCTGGTTCAAGGGAATGACGAGCAGCTTCTACACGACATTGGCTGTTTGTGAACATCTGGCGAAATTGCCGAATCCCAATGACAAGGTGAAGCAGATGCTGAACAATGGCATGAAGTACCTCGACCGCCACGAACTGGATTCATATCAGAGCAGGCTGAAGAGAAAGGTGAAGATTTGGCCTTACGACAGCGACTGCCGCTACCTGTATGTGTCAGCCCTGATACCTGAGCGAGAGGTGAGCAAAGACATCCAGAAGATGCGTGAGGACTATCTGTCGAGGATGGAAAAGGCTCCACGTGATCTGACCATCTATGGTGCAGCCAATGCGGCTTACACATTCAGAGCCTTTGGGCATGTGAAAGCAGCTGACAAGTTTGTGAACTTCTTGAAGGACTACACAGTAGAGAAGCCTGGACAAGGTCGATTCTATGCCACCGATGCAGCCTACTACTCATGGATGGATTACCGCATCCCAACACAGGTGGCTGCGATGAAGGCCATCCATCAGAAGGATAAGAAAGACCCCATCCTCAACGACATGCAACTCTGGCTCCTCACACAAAAGCAGGTACAGAAATGGGACAACCCGATGAATACGATTGATGTGGCAGACTTCCTCCTGAAAGTGTCGCCAATGGAAACCTTCCACGAGAACAAGAAGCCGATTCTGGTTGTTGATGGAACAGCGTTGAAGGAGATGGATTATGGCACCATCAACACAGAACGCGATGAACTGGAAGGACGGGAGGCCAACCTCATTCTGGAAGGCAATGTCTTGGCCGATACGCCAACGGAACTCTTGGCAGATGGTGTGCAACAACTTGAGGTGAAGAAGCAGACACCTGGCGTGTCATGGGGTGCCGCATACGCCACCTTCTTGGAGGATGTGGGCAACTTGAAGCTCTACGCCACCAATGAACTGAAGATTGAGCGTAAGCTGTATGTACAGAAGGCTGGCAGCACCAAGTGGGATGATTTCGACCCGAACACGCCGTTGAAGGTGGGCGATAAGGTAAGAATACGCCACATCATCACCGCTGACCGTGACATGGATTTCGTACGTGTCTCTGCACAGCATCCAGCTTGTCTGGAACCACTGAGACATCTCTCTGGTTATCAGCACCTCGGAGGTCGTGGAGGCTATCTGTCCATCCATGACTCACACTTCGACCTCTTCTTCGACTGGTTCACCCGTGGCACATCCACCGTTGACATGGATTATTCCATCGTTCGAGCAGGTTCCTACCAAGTTGGAGTTTCGACCGTTGAATGTGTGTATGCTAAGCAGTTTGGAGGTCATACGGAAGGATTGAAAGTCAATGTGAAGAAGTGAGAGTCGCAAAAAGCATCTGCATCATCAGATTTTTCACTTTTAACTTCTCACTTTTAACTTTTTTCCTTACCTTTGCACAAGATTTACATAACAACAGACTTAAAGTTCAAGAAAAACATGAGCGAAGCAAGATCTTTCAAGGTGTTCTCTGGTACAAAAACACGGTATTTGGCAGAACGCATCTGCCAGAGTTTGGGTTGTCCTCTCGGCAACATGGTGATTTCACACTTTGCCGACGGCGAATTTGCAGTATCGTTCGAGGAGTCTATTCGAGGAACGGATGTGTTCCTTGTGCAATCGACCTTCCCCAACAGCGACAACCTGATGGAACTGCTGCTGATGATTGACGCCGCCAAACGTGCCAGCGCCCGCAGTATCGTTGCCGTCATCCCCTACTTCGGATGGGCTCGCCAAGACCGCAAGGACAAGCCCAGAGTGAGCATCGGCGCCAAACTCGTGGCTGATTTGCTCAGTGTGGCTGGCATCGACCGCCTCATCACGATGGATCTGCATGCCGACCAGATTCAGGGCTTCTTCAATGTGCCCGTTGACCACCTGTATGGTTCACTCGTGGAAATCCCATACGTGGAGTCACTCCATTTGAAGAACCTGGTCATCGCCACTCCTGATGTGGGCGGTGCCAAGCGTGCCCGTCTCTTTGCCAAGAAGTTAGGCACTCCGCTCGTGCTTTGCAACAAGACACGTGCTGCCGCCAACGTGGTGGAATCCATCCAGATCATTGGCGACGTGAAAGGCAAGGATGTCGTGTTGGTGGATGATATGGTGGACACAGGTGGCACCATCACCAAAGCCGCCGACGAGATGATCAAGGCTGGTGCCACGAGTGTGCGTGCCGTAGCCAGCCACTGCGTGATGAGCGACCCTGCCAGCGACCGCGTGCAGCAGTCAGCACTGGAAGAAATCGTGTTCACCGATTCCATCCCTTATGCCCAGAAATGTCCGAAGGTGGTGCAACTCTCCATCGCCGACATGTTCGCCCGCGCTATCCGTGCCGTATCGGAGCAGAAGAGCGTGAGTGAAGAATTCAACTTTTAACCGATGACGTTTGCCATCCTTGCAGCAGGAGAGGGTTCGCGGCTGGCTCAGGAGGGTGTGGAACTGCCCAAACCGCTGGTGAAGGTGAACGGCGAAGCGATGATAGATCGCCTCATCCGCATCTTCAATGAATGTGGAGCCGACAACATCTACATCATCACCAACAACCTCACGCCCCTCACCCAAGAACATCTCCGCCATCTGCAAGAGGCTGAACAGAAGATACATCTGATTGTCAAGACCACCCCGTCATCCATGCACAGTTTCTACGAACTGAGGCAGGTGATGGGAAACGGGAAATTCTGCCTCACGACGGTGGACACCATCTTCAAGGAGGAGGAATTCAAGCAATACATCGACACCTGGCAACAATCCCAAGACGATGGCTTGATGGCTGTGACGGATTACATCGACGACGAGAAGCCACTCTACATCGCCACAGACGAGCACCTGAACATCACTGGCTTTCTGGATGACGAGCCCCAGCACTACATCTCGGGTGGCATCTACGGATTGAACGAACGGAGTTTCCCCGTCATCGACCAATGCATCAGCGAAGGGCAGTCGCGCATGAGGAACTTCCAACGGCAACTGGTGAAAAACGGACTCCAACTGAAAGCCTACCCATTCAGCAAAATTCTGGACGTTGACCATGCGTCGGACATCGAAAAGGCGGAGGCCTTCCTCAACACCCACTAAAACCGAATCATCAACTAATAACTAATTTACACCTACATGAACAACAAAATTCTACTCGCAACCGCACTTTGTGCCTCATTCTCCCTTTCCCTCTGGGCAAGCGGAAAGACTTCAACTGCACCTACTGATGCCGACAAGATGGTGGCTTACCTGTTCACCTACTTCAACAGCAATGACCCGAAGGACGAACAGATCTGTTATGCCATCAGCGAGGACGGCTTCAACTTCACCCCCCTCAATGACGGCAATCCTGTCATCTCATCCGACACCATCGCCTTCACCCAGTGTGTGCGTGACCCACACATCCTGCGCTGTGAGGACGGCAAGACCTTCTATATGGTGGCAACCGACATGAAGTCCAACTTGGGATGGTCCAGTAACCGAGGCATGGTGCTGCTCAAATCGACCGACCTCATCAACTGGCAGCATTCCGCCATCAACTTCCCCACCCGCTACACGAAGGAGTGGAAGAATGTCATCCGCGTATGGGCACCAGAAACCATCTACGACCGAAAAGCCGGCAAGTACATGGTGTTCTATTCCTTGCGCACCAGCGACCCAGGTTCATACGACAAGATTTACTATCAATATGCCAATGAGGACTTTACTGACCTCGAAGGGGAACCCAAGTGGCTTTTCGATGCAGGCAATGCCACCATCGATGGCGACATCGTCTATAACGAGGTTGACCAACTCTATCACCTCTTCTACAAGCAGGAATCAGGTCGTGGCATCTATCAGGCTGTTGCAAAGAACCTGACTGACAAATGGCAGATGATGGGAGGCAACGTGGAGCAAACCAAAGAAGCAGTGGAAGGTGTGGGTGTGTGCAAGAGCCTCGACGGCAAATCTTGGATTATCATGTACGACTGCTATGCCAACGGACATTACCAGTTCTGCAAATCCGAAGACCTCAAAACCTTCACTTTCGTGCAGAACACAGAGACCAAGGGCAAGTTCACCCCTCGACACGGAACCATCATCCCCATCACACAGGCAGAGAAAGAACGCCTCCTGAATGCCTTTGGCAATCACAACCAGCCCATTTTGAGCGGCTTCCATGCTGACCCAGAGGTGCTGTACTCCAACAAGACCAAGAAGTACTACATTTACAGCACAACAGACGGAACACCAGGATGGGGAGGTCACGATTTCAGCGTGTTCTCTTCAGATGACCTCATCAACTGGAAAGACGAGGGCAAGATGCTTGACGTGAAAGGCGACCAAGTGAAATGGGCTACGGGCAATGCTTGGGCTCCCTGCATCATTGAACGCAAGCAAAAGAATGGTTCCTTCAAGTATTACTTCTATTTCTCTGCCCACAATCCCAAGAGCAATCGCAAGGAGATTGGTGTGGCTGTGAGCGACTCACCAACAGGGCCATTCGTGGCGACTGATGCACCTATCGTGACAGATGAGGATAGACCAAAGGAAGCTCGTGGCGGACAAGCCATCGACGTGGATGTGTTCCAAGATCCGAAATCTGGTAAGTATTACCTCTATTGGGGTAATGGTTTCATGGCAGGTGCTGAACTGAATGATGATATGCTCTCCATCAAGAAGGAGACCATCAAGCACATGACGCCAAAGGGCGGAACACTCCAAACATGGGCTTATCGTGAGGCTCCCTACGTGTTCTATCGCAAGGGCATGTACTATTTCCTCTGGTCAGTGGATGACACGGGTTCACCCAACTACCACGTGTGCTACGGCACCAGCAAATCGCCATTGGGTGATATCCAGATTGATGAGCAGAACTATCGCGTCATTGAGCAATCGCCTGATGACCAAATCTATGGCACTGCCCACAACTCCATCCTCCAGATTCCAGGTAAGGACGAATGGTACATCGTCTATCACCGCATCAACAAGAACTACCTGAACGATGCACCTGGCATTCATCGTGAGGTTTGCATCGACAAGATCACCTTCGACAAGAAAGGAAACATCATTCCTGTCAAGCCTACCCTAAACGGTCCAGAACCACTTAAATAAACAAGCAAGTTCAGGCATTTGACATAGATTCTTGATATTTCATCATCATGATTTTTCCAGCAGAATGGCATCAGCAAGCATTTGTGCAACTCACGTGGCCCCATAAGGACACGGATTGGGCACCTGTGTTGGCTGATGCCATTGACTGTTTTTGTGAAATCACGAAACAGGTGCTGAGACATGAGCCTGTGCTAATTGTGGCACAGCATCCAGAAGAGGCAAAGGAGGCTTTGACTAAACGTGGCATCAGCCTCGATGACATCACCTTCGTTCCTTGCCCTACCAACGACACTTGGGCACGCGACCACGCTTTCATCGCCTGCATTGATGAACAGCAGCAGAAGATTTTCCTCAACGATTTCCAGTTCAACGGATGGGGTCTCAAATTCCCTGCTAACGATGACAACCAAATCAACAAGAGGGCATTTTCAACGATTGCCGACATCTACAAAACCCATCATATCCAAGCAGAATATGTTCCCCATCTTGACTTTGTTTTTGAAGGTGGAAGCATCGAAAGTGATGGAAAAGGAACGCTTTTAGTCACATCAAGTTGTCTTCTAGCAGAAAATAGAAACAATACTCTTTCTCAGCAAGATATAGAAAATCAGTTAAAGCAATACTTTAATGCAGAAAAAGTATTCTGGTTGCATCATTCCTGGTTGGCTGGCGATGACACCGACGGACATATTGATACCGTTGCTCGCTTCTGTTCCCCCACATCCATTGCCTATGTGAAATGCGACAATCCTGCTGACGAGCATTACCAAGAATTGCAGGCAATGGAGCAGGAACTTTTCGCTTTTCGTACACAGGAAGGTAACCCCTACACGCTCTTTCCTCTCCCCCTACCCGACCCCTGCTTTGACGACGAAGGCAATCGTCTGCCTGCCACCTATGCCAATTTTCTCATTATCAACGGCGCCGTCCTTGTTCCCACCTACAACCAACCCGACAAGGACACAGAGGCTTTAGCCCAACTGAAAATCGCTTTTCCCAACCATGAAGTGATGGGTATCGATTGCCGTGTACTCATCTGGCAACACGGTTCGTTGCATTGCTCCACGATGCAATACCCAAGTATCTGAAAAACTGACAAAAACACCTATCCTAGTGTCCTTTTTCGGAACACAACAGGTTTTGAACGCACTATTTTTCTATGAAAAAGCAAATTTTGTAAAGTCAAGTTTGCATTTTACGAAAAAACTTCGTAATTTTGCACAAAATTTCGTTTTAAAACAAAAAAATCATGGAATCTTTTTTCCGCACACATGCTTATTTGGTAGAGCACCTAAAGGCTCCCGTACGTCGTGACCTGATGGACGAGATTAATTGGAAAGACCGCATGATCGGTATCAAAGGTGCTCGCGGTGTGGGTAAAACCACTTTTTTGTTACAGTATGCCAAAGAGCATTTTTCTCCGTACGACCATTCGTGTCTGTACATTAACACTAACAACTTTTACATCCAAAATGTCGGCATCACAGAATTCGCTGGCGAATTCTATCATTCAGGGGGCAAAGTGTTGCTCATCGACCAAGTGTACAAGCAGCCAGAGTGGAGTACACAACTGCGTGAGTGCTATGACCGCTACCCTGGCTTAAAAATCATTTTTAGCGGTTCTCCTGTGATGCGTCTGAAAGAAGAGAATCCCGAACTGAATGGCATTGTCAAGTCCTATAATCTGCGCGGTTTCTCTTTCCGTGAGTATTTGAATCTCACAGCAGGTTTGCAGTTACGCTCTTACTCTCTGAACGATATCATCAACAATCATCGACAGATTGCGACCGAAATCTATGAGCATATCAATCCGCGAGAGTATTTCCAGGCCTATCTCCATCATGGATTCTATCCGTTCTTCCTCGACAAGGTCAACTACAGCGAGAACCTGTTGAAGAACATGAACATGATGATTGAGGTGGACATCTTGCTCGTCAAGCAGATTGAACTCAAGTATTTGGCAAAAATCAAGCAACTTTTCTATATGCTCACTACGAGCGGCAGCAGTGTTCCCAATGTCAGCCAGTTGGCACAGGAGTTGGGCATGAGCCGTGCGACGGTGATGCACTACATCAAGTATTTGGAAGAGGCACGTCTGGTGAACATGATTTATGGCAAGGGAGACGAGTTCCCCAAGAAGCCTGCCCGTGTGCTGCTTCACAACCCCAACCTGATGTACAGCTTCTATCCTCGTTGTTTCGACGAGCACGATGTGCTGGAGACCTTCTTCTGCAACGCGCTCTGGAAAGATCACAAGGTGAACAAGCACGGAAACCTCTGCTCTTTCCTTGTTGACGAGCAGGTGGAATTCAAGATTGCTGAACACAGCACAAAACTGAAGAGCAAGGCCAAGGCGCTCTACGCTGTCAACCAGTGCGACATTGGCGAAGGCAACCAGATTCCTCTTTGGCTTTTCGGCTTCCTCTATTAATCGTTTTGCAACATATTAAACAGAGAATAAAAGAGTGCCG
>Ga0265300_10001272_pt1 | contig 24096 bp, 19 predicted proteins | sample AusTroGonzalo_MG_FD_193482 | JGI IMG/M metagenome (GOLD analysis project Ga0265300, IMG submission 193482) | Bovine rumen microbial communities from tropical cattle in Woodstock, Queensland, Australia - Gonzalo_03 | ecosystem: Host-associated > Mammals > Digestive system > Stomach > Rumen ...
GGTCAAGATGTGCAGCTGGAACCCGATGACCTGATCCGTTTCGGGCTTATCCCCGAAATTGTGGGCCGCTTGCCGATTGCGGTTGCGCTCGAGGAACTTGACGAGGCCGCCCTCCTGAACATCTTGACCCAGCCGAAGAACGCGCTCGTGAAGCAGTTCAAGAGCCTCTTCAAGATGGACGGTATCGAGCTTGAGTTTACCGACGAGGCCCTGAAGGAAATTGTCCACGAGACAATGAGCCGAAAGACCGGTGCCCGCGGGCTGCGTTCCGTGATGGAGCGTACCCTGCAGAAGGCGATGTTTGCCATGCCGGGTTCCGACGTGAAGAAGCTGGTGGTAACCGCCGAGACGGTGAAGAGCGGGCTTGGCGCAACCTCCTCGGAAAGTACTCCCGAAGAAAATTCCGTCGAGTTCGGCAGTGTCGCCGACCTTGCGGAATCTGAGATCATTAAGGAAATGCCCCGTCGCGGCCGCAAGAAGGCTTCGTAAGGGCAAACCGTTTGACCCGTTTTAGCGGTTGCCGCATTTTTTGCGGCAACTGCTTTTTTATAGCCCTGTTTTAAGATACTATCTTTGTTTTTGTATGAACTTTGACTTTTCGAAAACGTACCCGTTGCTCCCGCTCAGGGATGCCGTGGTATTCCCGCATACGACCCGCCGTATACTGGTGGGGCGCGATGTGTCTTTGCGCGCTCTGGAATATGCGGAGAGCCACAATAACGAGATTATTCTTGTAGCCCAGAAGGATGTGACGGTGGAAGAGATCCAGAACCCGATGCTGGACCTCTATTCTGTAGGTGTTGTGGCAAGCGTGAGTTCGGTGATGCCTTTCCCGAACGGCTGCGTGAAGGTGATTCTTGAAGGCCAGCAGATTGTGGACCTCCGTTCCGTGTTGCTTCGTGACGGGTTCCTGCATGTTACGGTTTCGCCGCGCAAGCCCCACATTGACGGGAAGGACAAGACGAAGCTCTTTGACGAGGTGCTCGCGCGCTTCCGTGACTATGCGACCAAGCGCAATATTGCCGAGGGCATGGTAGATGCCTTCTTCGGCATGGAAAACCAGCTGGACGCCTACTACGGGATGATTCCGTTCTTGCAGGTGTCCTTGGCCGAGAAGCAGAGCTTTCTGGAGGTCAAGTCGCTCGACGAGATGTCGCTCAAGCTCCTTGCCCTGATGGATGTTTCCGAGGACAACGAGAACGTGCTGGTGCGCGTGCAGCAGAGCGTGCGCCAGAAGATGGCCCAGCAGCAGAAGGAATGGTTTATTTCGGAACAGATTCGCCAGCTGCAAGATGAACTGGATGGCGATAACGCGGGCGCCTCGGAACCTGACCAGTTGCTGAAGAAAATCAAGGCGAAGAACTTTACTCCGGCGATTGTCGAGAAGCTCGAGGACGAAATCGGGCGCATGAAGCTGATGCAGCCGACCTCGCCGGAATATGCGGTGAGCCGTAACTACATCGACTGGTTCCTGAACCTGCCTTACGGCGTGTACACCGACACCGTCCTCAACATGAAGAAGGTGAAGAGCGAACTCGATTCCAAGCACTTCGGGCTCGACAAGGTGAAGGAACGCATCATGGAATACGTCGCGGTGCTGAAGCTCACCGGCACGGAACGCCGTTCACCAATCCTGTGCCTTGTTGGCCCTCCGGGCGTGGGCAAGACTACCCTTGTGGAATCGATTGCGAACGCGATGCAGAGGAACTTTGTGCGCATTACGCTTGGCGGCGTGCGTGACGAGGCCGAAATCCGCGGGCACCGCCGTACCTACATTGGCGCTATGCCGGGCCGCTTTATCCATGCGCTGCGCCGTGCCAAGTGCATGAACCCGATTATCTTGCTCGACGAAATCGACAAGATGGCGAGCGACTTCCGTGGCGACCCCGCGAGTGCGATGCTCGAGGTGCTGGACCCGGAACAGAACCACGACTTTACCGACCACTTCATGGAAGTGGGGCTTGACCTGAGCCGCGTATTGTTTATCGCGACGGCGAACAGCGAGAGCGAAATTCCCGAGGCGCTGCGTGACAGGCTCGAGATTGTGCGCCTGCCCGGCTATTACCCGCATGAGAAGTTGCAGATTGCGAGCAAGTACCTGTTGCCGCGCATCTGCGAGCGTACGGGCGTGAAGCTCAAGGAACAGGTGTCTTTTGATGACGATACCGTGAACGCAGTAATGCGTGGCTGGACACGCGAGGCGGGCGTGCGCGAACTGGAACGCACCCTCGAGAGTGTTGTGCGCCATCGCGCAAAAGAAATCGTGATGGGCAAGAAGTTCAAACCCGAAATCAAGGACAAGCAGTTGCAGGAATACCTGGGCGCGCCCCGGTTCCTCGACAACCAGCTGCCGGCACCTGGCCGCCCCGGCGTGGTGACGGGCCTTGCCTGGACAAGCGTGGGTGGAGAAATTCTCCCCATCGAATGCATGCTCCTGAGCGGTAAGGGCCAGATTATCATGACCGGCAAGCTCGGCGACGTGATGAAGGAATCTGCCCAGATTGCGGTAAGCCTGGTGCGCGAACGCCTGCACCGATTCGGAATTGATCCGGCTATCGTGAAGAAGACGGATATCCACATTCACGTGCCGGAAGGCGCCGTGCCGAAGGACGGACCTTCTGCGGGTATCGCCCTCACGCTCTGCCTGCTCTCTGCGTTTACCAAGATCCCGGTGCCGCCGGACATCGCGTTTACCGGCGAAGTAAGCCTCACGGGCGCATGCCTTGCGATTGGCGGGCTCAACGAGAAGGCGCTTGCCGCTCTCCAGGCCGGCGTGAAGACGCTTCGCCTGCCTGCGCAGAACAAGAAGGACGTGGACGAACTCCCGGCACCTGCGAAGAAGGGTCTCAAGATCTACACGCACAAGCATATTGACGAAATCGTGAAGATTTTGTTCGTGAAGGCTAAAAAATCGTAATCTCGGGATTGGATCCTTCGACGCGATGCCTTGCGGCATCTTGCTCAGGATGACACATTCTCTTGTTAGTTATGAAGTGACGGAAATATGGAATTTACTCTTGACGAAATGCGCGAGCACCTTGCAGCTCTCGAAGCAAGGATTGGTGAAGCCTGCAAGATTGCAGGTCGTAGCCGTGAATCGGTGAAGCTCGTTTGGGTGAGCAAGTTCCACCCGGCTGAAGCCGTGGAGAATGCCATCGCGCTCGGTGCTACCGACTTTGGCGAGAACCGCGTGCAGGAAGCGGAACTCAAGTTCAGCGCACCGCGCATGGCGAAGGACGGCAGCCGCGTGCGCTGCCACGTGATTGGCCCCGTGCAGAGCAACAAGCTCAAGAAGGCGGCTATCGTCGCCGACTGCATCCATTCCATCGCAAGCGTCGAGGCCGTAGAAAAATTGGAAAAAGTCTGCGCGGCACTCCCCGGCAACGGCGCCGACGCATCCCAGGGCAAAGTTCTCGACATCCTTTTCCAGGTGAATGCCGGCGAAGAAGAAACGAAAAGCGGTTTGGATGTACATGAAGCCGAGGCTTTCCTTGCGGATTTGGAAAAGCGCGCGGGTTCCGCCGATGCAGACGGCAAGAGCGCAAATTTCCCGCACTTGCGTTTCCGCGGGCTCATGACCATCGGCAAGAACACCGGTGTCGCCGAAGATTCCCGCGAGTGCTTCGCGTTCCTGCGCAACTTGCAGCGGAAGTTCCTCGCGAAGGGGGGCGCGTTTGCCCACTTCGACCAGCTTTCCATGGGCATGACGGGCGATTTGGAAGTCGCTATCGAAGAAGGCTCCACGATGATCCGCGTGGGCACGGCTCTCTTCGGGGAGCGCGATTATAGCAAATAGTGTTGCCTATGAGCGCGACGGTCCTTGCCGCAATCTTCATTGCAATTTTCCCGCTGCTCGTGCTTACCCGGCGCAAGACGCATGCCGGCCGCAGCGGGAAAGACTATTGGCAATCCCGTGAAGTGAAGTTTCGCACCGAAGACAAGCCGCCTGTCGATGCGCGCAAGGCCCGCGGGCTCGAAGCCGCCCTGGCCGATGACGTTCATGGAAAATTCGGGGAGGCGGCGACCTCGGCGATTGTCGAACGTACCGCGGCAAAATTCAAAGGCCGTTACTTTGTCTTGCAGAATGTCTACATCCCGACGCATGCGGGCTATACCGAAATCGATACGGTGCTGTTGCATGAGACCGGCATTTACGTGTTCGAGACGAAAAATATCTCCGGTGAAATCGAGGGCGACCTCACGATGGAGCGCTGGAATCAGGAGTTGGGCCCGCGGGTACACCACACGCTGTACAATCCCATTAGGCAGAATACGGGACACATGGGAGCGCTGCTCCGGCAGTTGAAAGTCCGCCTGGAGGATTCCTGCATATATTCATTTGTGGTATTCAGCGATCGCTGCACTTTGCGCAGTGTCCCGGCCAGCGGGCGATTCGGCAAGAATGGTAATGGCTGGCAGGTATTGCACCTGTGCGAATTGCATGATGCCCTTGAATCTACGTTCAGGTCGCGCCCTCGCGTGTACGGTGCGCACAAACTGGAATCCTGGTGGAAAATGTTGCAGTCCTGTGTGAACGTTCCCGACAGTGTTTGCCGGAAACACGTGAAGTCTGTCCAGAAATTACACACAAAATAACTCGCGCATCCCGGCCCTCAGAAAAAACATCCCTCCTCCGCAGAACATACATTTTTGTTACAAAACAACATGTTCTGCCCAAAGTAATAAAAAAATATGTTCGTTTGTTGTAATTATTTACAACAAAATTGTCAAAATCATGTGACAAGAATCATTTTATTTTCTACATTGCGTTTAGGGTTAAGACGAGAACAAAATTTCTAAGAAGGAGAAAAATAATGAGAAGAATAATCGCATTGTGCGCTTGCGTTTTTTTACTTTGCTCTTGCGCAGGCATCAACGTGAAGAAACCCGACGTCGACAATGTCAAGAAAGTCGCCATTCTGAGTGTTACGGGTAGCGAAGAATTTGTAGACATTGAGACTATCGAAGGCGAGAAGGAAAACCTCCTCTCTGTTGTCGGCAACATCATCAAGGACAACGTGGAAATGATCAACGAGCCGCAGGTAACGATTGTTACCCACGGTGCAAACGCGTTGTTCCAGGTGCTCAACGGCATTGACGGCTGGAGCGTGATTCCCTTCGAACAGGTGAACGAGAACGAAGAGGTGAAGGCTTTCTTCGAGAACAAGGATACTTGGGGCAAGGTCGAGGATTTCGCAAACAGGGTCGCTCCCAAGGACGGCAACCGTCTCGTTTTCCCGAAGGGCATGTACGAACTTTCCTTTTACAAGGTCGTGCCGAATAGCAATACCTGGGTGAACGGTGAACGTGCTGAAGCCCCGGTGCTCCGCGCTCTCGGCAAAATGTGCCAGTCCCTCGGTGTCGATGCCATTGCGGTTGCCCAGTTTACCTTCTACTACCGTACCGGCATGATGACGAAGCTTACGAGCAATGTTTCCCCGATTGTGGACGTGGACGTTGTGCTGGTTGACAAGAACGGCGAGAAGGTGCTCTATACTGATCACGGCTGGTGGCAACAGACGGGTAGCGAATCTGCGAAGATGAACCGCAACTACGTGAACCTGCGTGATGACCGCTCCGTGAAGGCCTACAAGATTGCCATCGACCAGCTTATGGACAAGTTCCGCCAGAAGGCTAGCGACAAGCTCGGCAAGTAACTCTTCTATCATTGTATTACTCCCTGGAAACAAAGACTGCACTTTAACGGGTGCAGTCTTTTCCGTTTTCCGGGAAATTGCCCGTTTTGCCGATAAGTGGCAGGTTTTGCCGACTGGCGATGGTCAATTTTTCGCCTAAAAACATATATTATCGGAACAAAAGCAATGTGAGTTTATTATGAAACGCTTTGTATTTGTTCTATTTGCGGTTGTGTTCACCCTTACCGGTTGTGCCGTTACCTCCTCGGGCAACATGGTGGGCGAGGCAGCTGCGCTCAAGTACTCGACGGCAGAAAAGAAGTACCGCTTTATCGAGGCGGGCGCGACTGTCGCGGGGACTGATCACAGCATAGAGTCCCCGCATACCGATATGCATGTCCCCGGCTTTACTTTGAATGTTAAGCCGAGCCTTTATTCATTTGATTATTCCATTCTGGGGCAGAAGGGCGGGCTGTTTCTTTCGGTCCCGGTTTCTATCCCGATGGATATCGGTATACGCCCCAGCTTTGTGCAGTGGCTTGGCCCTGTTTACCTGGGTGCGGGCGTGTCGTTTGTCGGGGGCTTCTACCCCAATAGGCAAAATGACAATTACGAGCCCAAGCCGGACGGCTCCCTCGGGCGTCTCGATGGGTTCATTCTGTATAACTTCGGTGGCGGCGCTATGTTCGATATCGGGGAGACGTTTACTCTCGGCGCCTACGCGAACTACGAGCGCATGGCCCTGAATGACGGCGGCTCTACGGAAAGCGACCTTGAGTTTATTGATATAATTTCTTTCCATGACAAGGAGAATATGCCGGCGTATGCCATCCGCAAGAACGTGACGACGCTTGGGGTAAACGCTTTTTTCAAGCTCAAGTCGCCTCTCGGGTTCTATGCTGAATATACTCCCGAAGATTTTTTGGGTAACGGCGGCTGGCAGAAGTTCCGCTTTGGCGTGATTGCACTGTACTAGGCGGCGCCGGGGCAACTTGCCGTGCGTACAAATTCGCTTATTTTGTATGCAATGTAAGTTTTTTGAAAGCAAAGAATAAGTTTGTTGTTCGCTATTAACTTGTACGATGTATCTATATTTGCCCTGCTTTTTGGATATCTCCGTGTTGGTGGTGTCCAATAAAGGGGTTTAGAGTAATGTTGTTTGGAGAAATTGAATTTTCTGTTTTTGTGTTTAAGTTCGTGTGTGTGGTCGGCGGCTCCGTTGGATTGTTTGCCTACATCTGCTGGAAGCTCTGCCGCCATGAAGGGTATGGAATCCCGGTGCGCGAGAAGGAAAAGTGGGAGATAGCCTTTGAGAATTGGCTCCGTGAACACGGGAACCACGAACTCAATCAACTGTAGCACGCCTGAACCCTGCAAATCAAGCGCTTTTGGGGCATTCATGCTTTGTGGAGGCCTTCCCGGCATGCGCATTTTACTAAATTTGCAGACATTAAAAATTTAATCTGTGGCCGCGGGTACGCCTTCGGCTGTTATAAGGGAATACAATGAGCATAGTAGATACCGTACTCCACAAGGTTTTTGGTACACCCCACGAACGCAAGGTGAAGCAACTTCGCCCTGTAATCGAGAAGATCCATGCGGCAAGGCATGCGCTCGAGGCCTTGGACGATGCCGCCCTCGCTGCGAAGAGCGCGGAATTCCGCGAAAAGCTGAAGAACGGTGCGACTCTCGACGATATTAAGGTCGATGCCTTTGCGGTGTGCCAGGAAGCCTGTGACCGCCGTCTGGGTATCTTCAACATTTTCAAGCCGGAATTTGGCTTTGACTTCAGCCGCCTTGGTCCCGAACTGCAGGATGCGGTAAACGACGCGAAGGCCGAGCTCGACAGCGGGAAGAACGAATGGGAAGTCTACCTGCCTGCCGCCCTCTACGCGAAGGTGCGTGAACTCTACCCGGAATCGGTGAAGCCGTTCCGCATGATGCCCTTCGACGTGCAGATGATTGGCGGCCTCGTGCTCCACGAGGGCGCGATTGCCGAAATGGCGACCGGTGAAGGTAAGACGCTCGCTGCCGCCCTGCCGGTTTACCTGAATGGCCTTGGGGGCCACGGTGTGCATGTGGTGACGGTAAACGACTACCTCGCTGGCCGTGACGCAAAGCAGATGGGCCTCGTGTACAAGTTCCTCGGGCTCACGGTGGGCCTCATCGTGAATGGGCTCGATTCCGAACAGCGCCGCACGAGCTACAACAGCGACGTGACCTACGGTACCAACAACGAGTTCGGCTTCGACTACCTGCGCGACAACATGGCGGTCGACCCGTCCCAGCTGGTGCAGCGCGAGCTCAACTTCTGTATCGTTGACGAAGTGGACTCCATCCTTATCGACGAAGCCCGTACCCCGCTTATCATCAGCGGCCCTGCCGAAGATGCTACCGACAAGTACGCTAAGGCCAACGAGATTGCCCAGAAGCTCATCAAGAACAAGGACTTCGGCGTCGACGAGAAGGACAAGTACATCATGCTCACCGAGAAGGGCGTGAACCATGTCGAGAGCCTGCTCCAGATTACGAACCTCTACGGCGAACACGCCGACTGGGTGCACTTCATTGACCAGGCCCTGCGTGCCTGGCACCTTTACGAGAAGGACGTGGACTACATCGTGCGCGAAGGCGAAATCGTCATCGTGGACGAGAACACGGGCCGCCTCATGGAAGGCCGCCGCTACAGTAACGGTATGCACCAGGCTATCGAAGCCAAGGAAGGCGTGCAGATCCGCCGCGAGAACCAGACGCTTGCGACCATCACGTTCCAGAACTACTTCCGCATGTACAAGAAGCTCAGCGGTATGACCGGTACGGCTGAAACGGAAGCGACGGAATTCATCAAGATTTACAACATGAACACCTGGGTCATCCCGACCAACAAACCCTGCATCCGTGCAGACCTGCAGGACATGGTGTACAAGAGTGAAGACGCCAAGTGGCGCGCCATCGTGGCAGAAATCAAGGAACGCCACGGCAAGGGCCAGCCGCTCCTCGTGGGTACGGCTTCCATCGAAAAGTCCGAACACCTGCACGGCCTCCTGGAGAAGGAAGGCATCCCGCACGAAGTGTTGAACGCGAAGAACCACGGGCGCGAAGCCGAGATTATCCAATACGCCGGTTACAAGGACAAGGTGACCATTGCGACCAACATGGCTGGCCGCGGTACCGACATTGCGCTTGGCCCGGGAGTTACCGAACTTGGCGGCTTGCACGTGCTTGGCACGGAGCGCCATGAATCCCGCCGTATCGACAACCAGCTGCGCGGCCGTTCCGGCCGTCAGGGCGATCCGGGTTCCAGCCAGTACTTCCTTAGCCTCGACGACAACCTGATGCGTATCTTCGGCGGCGACAGCGTGAAGAACCTGATGACCCGCTTTGGCGTTGGCGAGGACGAGGTGATTACGCACCCGATCGTTAGCCGCTCTATCCGTGGTGCACAGCGCCGCGTGGAAGGCCAGAGCTTCGATATCCGTAAGCACTTGCTGGACTACGATAACGTGATGAACGAACAGCGCAAGGTGATTTACGGGCTCCGCCGCCGTATTCTGAACGGCGAAGACATTAGCCAGGAAATCATGGACCGCATCGAAGACGCTTGCGATATCAAGGTTTCCAACTACATCGTGGCGAAGAGCTACCCCGAAGACTGGAACCTTGAGGGCCTGCATACCGACCTGCAGCGCACGCTGGGCATGGAATACAACCTCACGCTCGATGAAGCGATGAAGAAGACTCCGGAACAGGTGCTCGACGAGATTATCGGGATGTGCAAGGCGCGTTACGAGAAGCTCGGGAAGATTATCCCGGAAGCCGATTTCCACAATATCGAACGCCGCTTCCTGCTCATGACGATTGACCAGGTGTGGAAGGAACACCTCTACGCGATGGACCAGCTGAAGGATGCCATCCGCTTCCACGGTTATGCGCAGAAGGACCCGCTGATGGTCTACAAGAACGAGGGTTTCAAGCTGTTCGAAGGTTGCCTCGAGAAGATTGCGACCCTCACGGCTCTCCGCATTTTGAACATCCGCATCACGCTCCCGAACGGCATGACCGTCTCGCCGGACCAGCTGCAGCTCAAGAGCCAGGAGCAGATTGACGCTGAGAAGAAGGCCGCCGCTGAATCGGGCAATGCTGCGCAGAATGCCGGGCAGGAAGGCGAACAGCTGAGTGCCGAGGGTGCGAAGGCTGCGGGCCTCGCGGGTACTGCCGCTACGTCTGAATCCAACGCGATTACGGAAGAACAGCAGGGTGGCCAGCCCATGCCGCAGTCCGCATTGCCGGGTACACGCCCGACGGTGCGCCGTACCTACACGAACCCGGCCGTGCTCGCCGCCGCGAAGAAGCGCGCCCAGCAGGCTGGCCCCAAGCTCGGGCGCAATGACCCGTGCTGGTGCGGTTCCGGCCTCAAGTACAAGAAGTGCCACGGGAAGGACGTTGAGTAGGGGTTAGGGACGTCATCCTGAGAGGCGAAGCCCCGAAGGATCCAGTCCAGTGTATTGTTACGGTAAAATGATGCAGACCGCGAAGCGTTTCTTTAGCCTGGAAGGCATCGACGGGTCGGGAAAGACGACCCAGATCGACATGCTTATCGCAGCCCTCACGAAGGAAGGCTATTCCGTCGTGAAGTTGCGTGAGCCGGGTGGCGCGAAGATTTCGGAACGTGTCCGCGAGATCCTTTTGGATTCCTCGTTCAAGGGAATCATGGGCGACAAGACCGAACTCCTTTTGTACAATGCCGCACGCGCGCAGGTGATTCACGAGATTATCCAGCCGGCACTCGATGCGGGCAAGGTCGTTATAGCCGACCGCTTTGCATGGAGCACGTTTGCCTACCAGGGTTATGCCCGCGGGCTTGGCGCCGACATGGTGCAGCGCCTTACGGAACTGACCTGCGGGAGTTGCTTCCCGGAACTGACCGTCGTGCTGGATTTGACCGTCGAACGGAGCCGCGCGCGCACCGCGAAGCGGGGCGAGGCACCCGATCGACTGGAGCAGGAAAAGGCCGACTTTTTCGAACGGGTGCGCCAGGGGTACCTGGCCGCGGCTCGCGAATACCCCGATTGCGTTGCGGCTATCGATGCGGACCGCGCTCCCGACGAAGTCTTTGCGGACTTGTACAGGCTCGTGAAGGCGAGGCTCTGATTAAAAAACTATATTTGGTGCACAAACCAAACCTCAAGCCAAGGCAAAAAAATGTCAGATCGTTTTATCGTGACCGGTAACTTCACCGATGATCCGTTCGCCATCGACATGGCGCAGTACATCGGGCTTCGTGAAGATATTTCCGACGTGGTCTCCTTGAAGACCTTCGCCAACTCAGAATTCTGCCCCCGCTACATGCTGGACGTGGACGATATGGAACATATCGGCCGCCGTCTGGAAGGCAAGATCGTGTTGATTTGCTCGGTCTCGAACCACGAACGCAGCCGTAACGACTACGCCATGCGCAACTGCATTCTGGCCCGCGCCGCCAAGGACAACGGTGCCGAGCAGGTGGTGCTCGTTGAACCCGACCTGTTCTACAGCGCCCAGGACCGTGGCCCGCACCGCGTGGGCCCGCTCGAGAAGGACCGCTCTGACGTGGATCTCAAGAAATTCGATGGTCAGGCCTTCACGAGCCACCTCTATGCAGAACTTCTGAAGACCTCCGGTGTGGATGCGGTCGTTACCTGCCACAACCACAGCGTGAAGGTGCAGAACCTGTTCACCGAAATTTTCGAGGGCAACTTCCACAACCTCATTCCGACGGATGTGTATGCCCACTACATCAAGAGCAGCAACTTTGTGCAGACCGGCAAGGACGGCAACAACCTCGTGATCGTCTCTCCGGATAAGGGTGCGCGCCCGTTCATGAACGCCGTGTTCGATGCCCTGCAGCTGCCCGAGTGCAAGCGCGTGGTGATGGACAAGGTCCGTACCGGCGAACGCGAAATCAGCATGACGTTCAACCCGGAACTCTCCGACATCAGCATTGAAGAAATCGAAGGTAAGGACGTGATTGTGTTCGATGACATGGTGCGCACGGGTACGACGATTGTGCAGTGCTGCGAACACATCAAGAAGGGCAAGCCGAACCGCGTTTGCTTTGGCGTGACGCACTTCCACACCAGTGCCGAAGCTCGCGAAAAGCTCAACAGCCCGGCCATCGACGAAATCCTCACGACTTCCACGCTCCCCGACATCATGAACCGTGACTGCCAGGGCCGTCTGCGCAAGAAGCTCACCGTGCTCAAGCTCGGTAAGTGGATTGCTCGTCACGTGATGCAGATGTACGGCATGGACGATGGCCGCTTCGAGAAGGACTTCTACAAGATCGATATGAGTTCCAAGAACCCGCGTTGGCCGCCTGTGTTTTTCTAGGATTATTCGTTAATCTGTAAAATTTGCCCCGTACGGAAATCCCGTACGGGGTTTTTATACCATTACATACAACAAAAAGGGGAAGCGCGAAAAAAAGTGTTGCATATCGGAATAGTTTAATGTATTTTAAGTGCAATACAAGCAAATTAAAGGAGGAACAATGCTTTCCAGAAAGATTCTTTTCCCTGCGGCTGCCATTGCCATGGCTGCGTTTGTCGCCTGCGGTGACGACAACTCGTCTAGCGCCGATTCTAAGGGCGTTCCGGCGACTCTCAAAAACTATGTGGATACAAAGGATGTCGTCTGTTCCACTACCGAGAACTTCTGCGCCAAGATTTATATCGAGGAAGATTTGAAGGACACTGTCCAGTGCAACGGCACTTCGTGGGAAATGATGGTTCTGGGCAAAGATGTGAAAGGCTGCGTGAAGGTGAATAACGAAGATCCGCAGATTACTCCGGTGGAACACGACGCTGGCGGGCCTGCGGATGCCGGCAACACTCCCGCCGATACGGGCGAGACCGTCATTGATTATGGCGAGACGCCGCCGCACGAGACTGTTGGCGATATTGTCTCTTGCACTGTTCCGGGTGTTCTGGGCGGCTGCGAAGAGGCGCCCGCCGGTACAGACCAGGCGAGGTTCTACCTTTCTTCTTGCGTGTCGGTGCTCGAAGGTACCCTCGGTGGCGGCTGCTCTGACTAGTTGCATACAGGCGTAAAGTTGAACCCCGGGCAATGCGCCTGGGGTTTATCGTATTGTGCGGGGGGAGATTTTTTTATCTTTGCGTAATAAAAAGTTTTTCAAGGAATAGAGGTTTCTATGAGCGTTTCGATGCAAGATGTGATGAAGCAGTCCGGCGTGGCATTCGGTACGAGCGGTGCCCGCGGGCTGGTGACCGCGATGACGGACCGCGTGTGCTACGTGTATGCGCGCTCGTTCATCAAGTACTGCGAACAGAGCTACAAGTGCGAGAAGACGATTGCGATTGCGGGTGACCTGCGCCCGAGTACGGAACGCATTTTGAAGGCGCTCGTGAAGGCGGGCGAGGACAGTGCATGGAAGGTCGTGTACTGCGGTCGCATCCCTTCTCCGGCGATTGCACTGTACGGTATCGACAAGGCGCTCCCGACCATCATGGTGACGGGTAGCCACATTCCCGCCGACCGCAACGGCATCAAGTTCAACCACCCGCAGGGAGAGATTTCCAAGAAGGATGAACAGGGGATTGTTTCGCAGGCGGTGGATTTTGACGAGAACATTTTTGATACGCAGGGCATGCTGAAGAATGCCCCGGAACTCCCCGCTGTTGAAATGGAAGCCGAGGAGAACTACCTGAAGCGCTACCCGAAATTCTTCGGCACTCGTGCGCTCTCTGGCCTTACCATCGGCGTGTACCAGCATTCCGCCGTGGGCCGCGATATTGTGGTGAAGGTGCTTGAGAGCCTGGGCGCTACCGTGAAGCCCTTTGCCCGCAGCGAGACGTTTATTCCGGTCGATACCGAGGCTATCCGCAAGGAAGACGAGGAACTGGCACGCGAATTTGCGCACAAGGATTTTGTGGATGCGATTTTCAGCACGGATGGTGACAGTGACCGCCCGCTGTTGGCAGACGATACCGGCATGTGGCTGCGTGGCGACGTGCTGGGCATCCTCGCTGCCCAGGCGCTTGGCGTCAAGCGCATTGCAACTCCGGTGAGTTGCAATACGTCGCTCGAGAAGTCTAATTCCTTCGAGAAGATTTGCCGCACCCGCATCGGGAGCCCGTATGTGATTGCCGGCATGGAAAGCCTTGTGGACGCTGCAGACAAGGGCGTCTCCGTCGCGGGTTACGAGGCGAACGGCGGCTTTTTGCTGCAGACCGACCTCACGCGTGAATTTGTGGATAGCGATGGCCGCGGCGGCGAGACGCGCGCGACCCGCACGCTGCCCGCACTCCCGACCCGCGATGCGCTGCTCCCGATGCTTGCCGTGATGGTGCGCGTGCGCGAGGAACGCATGTGCGTTGTGGACCTGCTCAAGAAACTCCCCAAGCGCTTTACCCTGAGCGACCGCCTCAAGGAATTCCCCACTGCGACCTCGAAGGCGAAACTCGCCGAGATCCGCGAACAGAAACTGGGCGAAAAACTTTTCGGCGCGCTTACCGCGGTCCCCTCCAAGTTTGCGAAGCCCGATGCCGCGGGCAACATGCCTGCTCCGTTCCAGGGCAAGATCGTCTCCATCGACGAGACCGACGGCTACCGCATGGAGTTCGATTCCGGCGACATTGTGCACCTGCGCCCGAGCGGCAATGCTCCCGAATTCCGCTGCTATGTGGAAACAGAGGCGAAGGACCGCAGCGAGGCCTTGCTTGCGGGCTGCATGAAGATTATGGAAGGCTGGCGGTCTTAAGCGCAGTTGTTTGCGCAAGTAGGCTAGATTCCCATCAGTTCTTCGGTTTTTTTGCACCAGAACTCGTTCTCGGCGGGCTTTTCGTAATCCAGTCGCATCTGTAAGGTGCCGACTGCGTTCCCGTGGTCGTTCATAATTCCTAGCCATACCGGGTTTCGCCCCTTCAGTTTGACTTGGTACCATTCCGTGGTGCACACGCCCTCGCTGTCGTCGTGGGGGAGGAGCTCTATGCGGGTTGCCAAGCCCTTGTTTACCAGGTATTCGCCGTAATCTATATAGTCTTCCATAGAATACCCCGATTCCAGGAACACATGGTAGACCATCTTGGTTGTCGGCCCTCTCAGTAAAATGCTCCACGGGACCGGCTTTAGGATTGTATCCAGTTCTAGGTTAGTGGGCTTGCCGTCTACGCTGAGATAGACTTCCCCTCTTCTGCCGTAGCCCGACTTTTTCATCACGTCGAAATCGAAGTGGTAGTTTTCCGCATAGGCAGTTTTCCATTTGATTCTAGACCAGGGTTCCGCCCCTACGCGCATGGAGGGCACGCAATACAGGTCGCCCTCGTTTTTGCAATGCGATTCTGCGACGGAGAACATTTCAAGCAGTTTCACAAATTCCACATGCGGCACCCCGTAGCGGTAGGCCGGAGCGTTTCGCGGCAGGTCGCAACCGGCAAGAATACTCGCTGCGAGAAAGAGAAGGGCTGCGGGGAAGCGCCTGCGCAGGAAAGTTGTGGTGGAAAGCATTTGACCCCAAGTTGAAAAAACGGAACGACATAATATATGTAGTCCACTATAGTTATCGTTATATAAAAGCGTTTTGTCAAACAAGATTTTATAAAATTTTTTTTGCCAGTAAAATGAGAAATTATAGTTGCCGGCAACTACTTTTTTGCTATATTTGTGTATCCCACTTTTGGGAAAGTGGGTGTGACCTTGTTTCCCTGTTCCCCATTACATCTGGATTCTTCTTTTTTCAACTTTTTTCAAGAAGTTTCATAAGTGACACTATTTGTCACATACGGTTGCTATATTTATAGAGATGATGCGAAGGAGTGATGTTTAATGGTAACTTGTTGTTTGAACCCGAGTATGGGGCTTATCAAATAAAAACTGGCTACACCGCCGCTTGACGAATTATCGCCATCTGGTGGTTTCCCCCTGTGCATCCGGACCGTGCGCTCCGGGGGTTTTCACCTGTCGTCTAAAAAATTTAGGAGTAACGCATGCTCAAAGAAACCGAAATCCTTATCCGCGCCGCCCATCAGGGCTATCGCAATGCCGTCGCGAGAATCTGGAATATCCACGGCGACGAAATCATGAGGGCTGCTCTCATCCAGTCGCACATCTGGAAGCCCGACTTCTCGCTCCGCGGGAAGGCGAACGATGCCCGTATCCGCCACATCTCGGGTCAGGTCTACGAGAACTTCGCCGATCTGGTCTATGCGTTCGACCCGGACCGCAACGACGACTTTTTGGGCTTCGTGTACCAGCACGTCAAGTGGCTCACTCTGACCGAAAAGCGCAACAACGCGAAGCTCTACACCCGTGAAGTCTATGGCGTGGAGATTCCCGAGACGGCCGCCCCGCAGGACGATTACGAGAGGGTGGCCGACTACAGGACTTTAGTCAAGAGGGCCGGGAAGGCGCTTAAGTCGAACAAGGTGCTCAGCCAGAACTTCGAGGAACACCGGAAGGTCTGCGGCTACATGGAGAAGGGCGAGATTGTGGAAGTCTCCGACAGGCTCGGCTGTACCCGCGCGACGGTCTATAACCGTAACAAGGCGTCTCGGAAGTACCTGCAGGATGGTGCGGATGCGAAGCTCCATGAGGAGATCATGCTTGTATTAGCAGCGTGATTTTTTGTATCTTTTGGGGGTATGTTCAAGAGACTGATGCTCATCCTCCTGATTCTAGGTGTCGCTGCGTTTGCCGCGAGTGGCCGCTATTGGAATACGGGGCTTGGCGGGGTGACCATGCAGTTCCTTTCGATGCAGGTTTCGCCACGCAGTGCCGCGCTTTCGGGTGCGGGCGTCGCCGACCCTGCCCGCCTTTCCGAACTTTCGCGCAACCCGCTGGCCGTGACCCGCATGGAGGTGCCCGAATTCGGGTTGAACCAGACTCTCTTTGGCGATGTGGGCGCCGACAACTTTGTTTCTCTTTACTACGGGCTTCCGCTGTTTGAATCCCTCGCGCTCTCGTTCGGGCTCGAGTTTCTCGGATACGACGATATCGAGGGCCGCGACGAGGAAGGCATGCTTACCTCGGACTACGGCGCCTATGCGTGGGCGTTGCAGGCGGGTGTCGGCAATCGCGGGCGTGCGTTCGGGTGGTCCGTTTCCGCACGTTTTGCCTACCAGACTATCGACGATGAGTCGAACCTCGCCATATTGGGCGATGCAGGTGTCGTTTACCGCGTGATGAAATACCTCTCGTTCGGCGCTACCCTCACGAATTTCGGGTATGTTACCGATAGCGAGTACAGCGGCGCGCACGAGGCCGCCCCGATGGCTTTGCAGGCAGGCGTTTCGGGCATCGTTCCGGTGGCGCGTATCTTCAATCTCGAAAGCCTCTGGGATGTGCACCTTTCTGCAGACATTTACCGCCGTGCCGACATGGACGCTCCGGAATGGCGCTTCGGCACCGAAATCGCGTACCAGGAATTCCTGCTACTCCGCGCGGGCTATGCGATTCGCCCGCATACCGAGAACGGGTTTAGCGCGGGTCTCGGCTTTACCTTCGGTGGCGTGGTGCTCGACTATGGCTATTCGCCCCGCCCCGCTCTCGGCGACGGAAACCATTATCTGGGCCTGGGCATCAGATTCTAGCTTGAGTCTTGGAGTCCTGCGGCTTGGCATGCTTGCGCACGTGATAGCATAGGCTTCCCCTGCTTATTCCTAGTTTGTTCGAAGCCATGCTCTTGTTCCATTGGCACAGGTCGAGCATTCTCTCTATTATGTCCCAGTTGGGAGCGATTGCCCGTCGCCTTCCCCAGAGCGCGACCTCTTTCTTTTGCGCTGCCTTCGGGTCTTCGTGGACCGACATGGTGGCGAACTCCTCAAACAGCAGCTCCTCGAGGTCTATGCCGTGCGATTCCAGCAGGGCGTAGCGCTGCAGCACGTTCTTTAGCTGCCGTACGTTTCCGGGCCAGCGGAATTGCCTGAGGATGGTTGTCTCGCGGATGGAGAGGCTTTTTTTCGGGACATCGAAATGCGTGCGGCGCGCCGTTTCGCGGATTTCTGCCCAGAGGTCGTGCGTGAGTTCCTCGAAATCCTCGCGAGCGCGCAGGGGAGGGATGACCATCGGGAAGACGTTCAGCCTGAAGAACAGGTCTTCGCGGAAGCGCTTTTCGATGACCTCTTGCTTGAGGTTTCTGTTGGTGGCGCAGATGAGCCGGAAATCTACCGGGATGCTCCGCGTGCCGCCTACCGGCAGGACCGCCTTCTCCTGTAGTATGCGGAGGAGCTTGCTCTGTGCGTCGAGCGCGAGTTCGCCTATCTCGTCGAGGAACAGCGTGCCACCGTTTGCTGCCCGCACGATTCCCTTCTGGTCGGCGTACGCTCCGGTGTATGCGCCCCGTACCGAGCCTTCGAGCGTGCTCTCGACGATGTTCTGGGCGAGCGCCCCGCAGTTGAGGGCGATAAACGGGCCGTTGCAGCGCGGGCTGTGCTCGTGTATGTAGCGGGCGGCAACTTCTTTACCGGCGCCCGATTCCCCCTGGATGAGGACCGGCACGGACGAGTTTGCGGCGATGTTCAAGAGTTCTTTTGGTTGTTTCATGGTGGTCTCCTAACCATAAAACGGTTTCGTAGAGATTTTGAGCCATGCCCTCCCCGATATTTTACATTCGGGGTGCATTTTTTACAAAACCTTGCCGCTACACCCCAAAATTTCTGGTTCTCTTAATTACCGTCCGTCACAACCATTTTATCAAGACATTTTTCAAATTCTTCATTATTTGATTTTTCATACGTTGCAACAACATCATAATCATTGCCATCTAAATCGCGCACGCCATCCTCATAAACAATGAAATATGGCTCATTCTCTGCACTGCAAAGCGAACTTATGTTTGGAGTATTGTAATAATCAAGGTTGCAGGTTGTCTCGCCATCGGTAAACTCAAGGTTCACCTTCATTGACACGGCGCCCTCATACGACGTACTGCCATCATACACGTTCATTACTTCCTTGGTATTTACCTTCAGTACAAAAGTCTTTCCGGACATTTCAAAAACCACAGACTTCGGAGTCGCCTCGTCAACCTTTATACCGTAACGGAAGATATCATCTTGCACGCGCAGGCTATCCATAGCGAACAAAACCATACCATCCACCCCTACCGATTGTTTATGCAAATAATTAAACAGTTGGCTCATAAACAAAGAGTTGATAGTGTTTTCGCGATTGGAAATATACCGTTCTAAGTCATACACCGTCGAACACTCAATCTGGTTTCCCGAGATGGCACATGTCTCCGTGCTATACCTATCCTCCGGATCGCCGCAAAGGGTCTCGCCCTTCTCCACATTACGGATGCACAAGAGTGAAGTCCAGGTGCCATTAAGGTTTCCTGCACGCCCTCCCACATACATATCCCCATCAAGCAATTCACCTTCATAGATCGGATAACGGACCAGCGTATCGCCCAAGAATTCGTACTTGGTCGTGTCATCGCTGCGGCGCGTCCTGAGACTTTTCCAGGTATATCGCCCGTCCTCAACAACGCACCACGACTTTTCATATTCCTGACCGCGAATTACCATCGTCTGATTTTTATCGTCAACTTGCAGGTTTTCTTTCTGCAAATAAGATTCACCTGCATCAGAGGAGCTGTCACCGCCACAGGCAGAAATGAGCAGAGCGGACGCCATGGCAATAGCAATCAGGGGAAATTTCATGAAATGGGCCCTCCTAGCCTACAATTACATCTTTGAAAAAGCTAGAAAAATTTCTATCTTATGCCCCGCTCGGGGATTTTTCCCCGGCAGACATAGACTAAACATAACCAAGTGGCTGGCCAGATGGGTAGGCTTGGGCACGACGGTCGCGAGGCAAGCGATCGCGCTCGAAGCCGAGAGGTTTGGTGGCCCGAAAGGAAAAAATGAGTCAAAGAATCGTATGCAAGTTCGGCGGCAGCTCTGTCGCCGATGCCGGCCAGTTCAAGAAGATCAAGGCCATCGTTGAATCCGACAAGAACCGCAAGGTCATCGTCGTTTCCGCCCCCGGTAAGCGCAATCCCAAGGAAACCAAGCTTACCGACCTCCTCTACAGCACCTACGACCTCGCCTCCAAGGGCCTCGACTTTTCGACCCCGTGGAACCTGATCCGTCAGCGCTATGACGAGATCTGCAACGATCTCGGCCTGGGCGACAAGCTCACCGAAGATCTCGACAGCCTCGAGGACAAGCTCAAGAACCATCCTGAATCCGTGAGCACCGACTTCCTGGTGAGCCGCGGCGAGTTCCTGTGCGCACGCCTCATGGCCAAGTACCTGGGCGCAAACTTCGTCGACACCTTCCCGCTGATCACGTTCGACGACAAGTACCGCATCACCCCGAAGACCTACGAAGACATCGCGAAGACTCTCGCTGACGAGAACCAGCTCTACGTGCTTCCGGGCTTCTACGGCGCAAACCTCCGTGGCGAAGTCAAGACCTTCAGCCGTGGCGGTTCCGACATTACGGGCGCCATCCTCGCCAACGGTATCGATGCCGCCAAGTACGAAAACTGGACCGACGTGTCGGGCATGCTCATGGCTGACCCGCGCATCGTGGAAAACCCGCTCCCGATCGAATACGTGAGCTACCGCGAAATCCGCGAACTCGCCTACTCCGGCGCCAGCGTGCTCCACGACGAATCCATCGCCCCGTGCCGCGCGAAGAAGATTCCTATCAACATTCGCAACACGAACCGCCCCGAAGACGCAGGCACCATCATCGGCCCCACTCCGGAAGAATCCAAGCTCCCGATTACGGGCGTCGCCGGCCGCAAGGGCTTCTCGATGATCTACATCGAAAAGTCCATGATGAACAAGGAAGTCGGTTTCGGTCGCCGCGTGCTCGCCGTGCTCGAAAGCGAAGGCCTCTCCTACGAACTGTGCCCGAGCGCCATCGACTCCATGAGTATCGTGGTGGATAGCAAGGCTCTCGACGCCGTGCAGGACGTGGTCCTCGAAGACATCACGCAGCAGATGCGCCCTGACCGTATCAAGGTGTTCCCGGGCATCGCCCTGATTGCCACCGTGGGTCACGGCATGACGAACAAGATCGGTGTGGCTGCAAAGCTCTTCACCGCTCTCGCCGACAACAAGGTGAACGTTCGCATTATCGACCAGGGTTCTTCGCAGATCAACATCATCACCGGTGTTGACGAAGCCGATACCGAGAAGGCCATCAAGGCCATCTACGGCGCCTTTGTGAAATAATCGCGTAACCCATTGAAAAAACGCCCCCGACCGCCTGGCTGGGGGTATTTTTTTTGTTATTATTTGCTTACTATGGGTGGTAGGACGAAAATCTGGTTTCTCCTCGTGCTGGCGATGCTGGCACTGGTTGCTTGTGGGGAAGACACCGAAACGGTCCGCGTTACAGACCGCTACACCCTCGACATGCTCGGCAAGGGTGTGTCGCTGACTGAGGAAGTTTGCGATTCTGCGAGGGTGGGCCAGCTCCTGTATGTCGGCGATTCCTCGAGCATATATTACTGCACCGGCAAGGCCTGGAAAAAGATAAACGGCAAAGATGGCAAGGATGGTCGTGACGGCACGGATGGTGCTGATGGTGCTGACGGTAAACGGGGCCGGTACGGGGTGTCCGGTACCGATTGCTTTATAGACAATTTCTCGGAAGGGTTTGTTCTGGGATGCGGCGCTACCAAGGCGGTTATTCGCTACGATTTCAAAATCCCGGATACGTGCCGCATTGCGCTCCGGTCCGATTCAACGTATGTCTTGACTTGCGGCAACGATAGCACGGCGCTGCTGCAGGGCGGGCAGGGCGATGCTGGCGATATTTGCAAGCAGACTGATATTGGCGGCGGGCAGGTTCGTCTGGTTTGCGGGAGCGATTCGGTGACGACGTACAAGGCGCAGTGTGGCGAGACTCCGTTCGACCCGGACGGCGCGCTCTTCTGTTACGGCGATACGCTTGTGGAGCGTTGCAATGCGCATACCTACGACATCAAGAAACAGTTCTGCTACGAAGATTCGCTTGTTGATATGTGTGGCGGAAAAACCTATGACCTGGCGCAGCAGTTCTGCTACAATGATTCGCTTATTGACTTGTGCAATGGCAAGGACTATGATCTTGCACAGCAGTTCTGCTATAATGATTCTCTCATTGACCTGTGCGGTGGTAAAGATTATAATCTTGCGCAGCAGTTCTGCTACAACGATTCGCTTGTAGACCTGTGCGGTGGTAAAGATTACAATCTAGCTCATCAATTCTGTTATAGCGATTCCCTCGTTGATTTGTGTGCCAGTAAGGCCTATGATGTTAAACAGCAATTCTGCTATGGAGATACGATTGTTAGTTTGTGTGGAAGCAAAAACTATAGCCTTGCACAGCAGTTCTGCTATAACGATTCACTCGTCAATCTGTGTGGTGGTAAAGACTATGATTTGAGTGAACAATTCTGCTTCATGGACTCACTTGTGAACCTGTGTAGAGGCAAGGATTATGACCTGGCGCAGCAGTTCTGCTACAACGATTCTCTCATTCACCTGTGTGGCGGGAATGATTATAACCCGAAGCAACAGTTCTGCGTCAAAGACTCTCTTGAGAATCTATGTGGTAATTCGGAATACAATTGGCACGAGCAGTTCTGCTATGGCGATTCAATAGTCGCCCTTTGCGGAGGCAAGGACTACGATATAAAACAACAATTCTGTTTCAATGACTCCGTAGCAGAACTATGCGGTGGCTGGAGATACAACATATACCTAGACTTCTGCTATAATGATAGCATTCCTGCACCGCTTTGTGATGGTAAGGTTTTTGACTTGGAAACACAATTCTGCATATTAATAAATGATGGAACGATGCTCCTAGATAAATGCTCTGGTGAAACATATAATCCGTTTTCATATTTCTGTTATAACGATTCCCTTGTGAAACGTTGTAATGGAGAAATTTATGACCTTGCTCAACAGTTCTGCTATAATGATTGGCCTATTGACCTCTGTGGCGGACATATATATGATTTGACGGCGCAATTCTGCTATGAAGACCAAGTGGTTAATTTTTGTGGTGGTGAAATTTATGATTTGAGTCAATTGGTCTGTATTGACAATAAACTTTATCCTCGTTATTGTGGTGGTAAAGCTTATGATACAACACAGTACTTCTGCTATAATGGTAATCTTGTTAAGTTCTGTGATGGAAATACATATGATCTGACGGCGCAATTCTGCTATGAAAACCAGTTGGTTGATTTATGTGGTGGCAGGGATTACGATCCGAGTCAAAGATTCTGTTATAACAATGAAATTTATCCTCGTTATTGTGGTGGTGTGCTTTATGATGTGGATAAGTACATTTGTTATGATGACGAGATGATGCTACGTTATTGTAATGGAGAGCCTTATGATTATGACAAGAAATTCTGTTATATAGATACGAACGAAGTCTGGTATGAAGAGGTTCTTCTTGAACGCTGTGGTGGGAAATCCTATGACTTGAAACGGCAGTTCTGTGATCATGATAGTATTATTGATTTCTGCGGTGATAAACCGTATGACCCAAATGTGTTTTTTTGTGAGAATGGTAGGATTAGGGGTTGGTGCAATGATCAACAATATACTCTAGATAGGGAATTCTGCGATGAGAGGAACTGGCGAGTCTATAGGTACACCACAATTAATGGTGTGACATGGATGGCGGATAATCTGGACTTTAGGGTCCCGAATAGTTTCTGCGATTCTCTGTTTAAAGATGACTGGGCGCATTGTGGCCCCAAGGGACGCTTCTATGTGTGGAGCGCAGCAATGGACTTGCCGGAATCTGAATGTGGTTATGGCCATAGTTGCCGAGATCAACTACACTATCCCCACCAGGGCGTGTGTCCGGATGGTTGGCACTTGCCAGCGAAGGACGAATGGGATGCCATGATTGATTTCACGGGAGGCTGGAACTCTGTTTATTGGGATGATACCGTCCTGGTACAGGGTCGTTATGGACACAATGAATACGGTTTTTCTGCGATTCCGACAGGCTTCGTTGTTACGGATTCGACAAATGTTGGAACTTGTAGACATTTTGAGTATAATGGGCTTGCTAGAGTCATTAGGGACTATCAGATGCAGGGCTACGAACTTCCTCGTTATGAAGGGTATTCGTATTGTAGAGTTAGTGATGGAACAAAAAATTCGACAGGATTTGATGCATGGACATCTACGGAGTCATTAAATTCTAGTCGCCCTGGATCCGCATGGGTTCATGTGTGTGTGTTCTATGCAGATGGCCAACTGTTTACTTATGCCGATACGCCGACATGGTATAAGTCTGTTTCCCGTACAGTTCGCTGTGTGAAAAACGAGGAAGAACAATGATTTTTAAACGCCTCCATTCGATTTGCTTTGCCCTTCTACTGTTCTCGGTCTTTTTGCTGGTCGCTTGCGGCGAGGAGACGGAATCCATTCGCGTCACGGAACGCTATACCCTCGACATGCTCGGCAAGGGAGTGTCGTTGACTGAGGAAACTT